>ENA-OZLS01000148-OZLS01000148.1-human-gut-metagenome-genome-assembly--contig:-NODE-148-length-31061-cov-9.401696_pt1 | contig 31061 bp, 30 predicted proteins | sample MGYA00243864_ERZ653793 | MGnify/ENA primary metagenome ERZ653793 (study PRJEB26926, sample SAMN06164605) | human gut metagenome | biome: ENVO:00009003; feature: ENVO:2100002; material: ENVO:00002003...
ATACGAGATTTCTGCCTGTCTCGTGGGCTCGGAGATGTGTATAAGAGACAGGAGAAGACCCTGTGCATCGGCGGCGATCTGGACGGCTGTGAGGCGCTGGCGGCGGGGCTGCGGGGCGTGGAGGACGTGCCGCTGCTGTACCAGGCGCTGGAGAAGCGGGGGTACGGCCAGCTCCTGCTGGAGGACATATTCTGGAACAACCTGCGCAGGCTGCTGTGAGACGGCGGCCGGAGAAAGGAGGGACGCCATGGCGCTGTACGCCATCGGAGATCTGCACCTGTCGCTGAACAGCGACAAGCCCATGGACATCTTCGGCGAGAAGTGGCAGGGCTATGTGGACAAGATCAGAGCGGGGTTCGCGCCGCTGCACGACGATGATGTCACCGTGCTGTGCGGCGACCTGAGCTGGGGCATGAGTCTGGAGGAGTCACTGGAGGACTTCCGGTTCATCCACGCCCTGCCGGGGAAGAAGATCCTGATGAAGGGCAACCACGACTACTGGTGGAATACCGCGTCCAAGATGCAGCGCTTTTTTGACCAGCACGGGCTGGATTCCTTTGAGATCCTGCATAACAACTGCCTGTTCTACGGGGATAAGGCTTTGTGCGGCACGCGGGGCTGGTTCTATGAGCTGGATCATGAGGGCACCCACAACGGCAAGATGCTGGCCCGGGAGGTCGGACGGCTGGAGACATCCCTGCAGGCGGCGGGGGAGCGGGAGAAGCTGTGCTTCCTGCACTATCCGCCGCTGTATCAGGGGTACGAGTGTCCGGAGATCCTGCGGCTGCTGCAGCGGTACGGGGTGAAGCGGTGCTTTTACGGACATCTCCACGGCGCCAGCCACAAGCGAGCGCTGGAGGGGATGCACAACGGCACCGAGTTTTCGCTGGTAGCCGGGGACTGGCTGGACTTCGTCCCTAAAAAAATTTGCGAATAAGAGAAAAAACAGTGGAAATTCCCGTTGTGTTCTGTTATCATACTATATTGCATTGGTGTTGCCATGAAAACGGCCCGATGCGGAACGGAGGAATAAACAAATGACTGTGAAAAGCTGCGAGAAACTGGAGAAGAGCAGAGTCGCTCTGACCATCGAGACGAGCGCCGAGGAGTTCGAGGCCGCCGTCAACAAGGCGTATCTGAAGATGCGCGGTAAGATCAACGTACCCGGCTTCCGTGTCGGCAAGGCCCCCCGCAAGATCATCGAGAAGATGTACGGCGCAGAGGTCTTCTATGAGGAGGCTGTGAATATCATCCTGCCCGATGCCTACGAGGCCGCTGTGAAGGAACAGGGTCTGGAGACGGTGGGCTATCCCCAGGTGGAGCTGGAGTCCTGCACCAAGGACGGCGTGGTGTTCAAGTGCACCGTGGCCGTGTATCCCGAGGTGAAGCTGGGCCAGTACAAGGGGCTGGAGGCCCCCAAGGCGGAGGTCAAGGTGGCCGCTGCCGACGTCAACGCACGTCTGAAGGAGATGGCTGACCGCAACAGCCGTCTGGTGTCCGTGGAGCGCGCCGTCAAGAAGGGCGATACCGCCGACATCGACTTCGAGGGCTTCGACAACGGCGTGGCCTTCGACGGCGGCAAGGGCGAGAATTTCGATTTGGAGATCGGCTCCGGCAGCTTCGTGCCCGGCTTCGAGGAGCAGCTTATCGGCATGAAGGCCGGCGAGGAGAAGGACATCGACATCACCTTCCCGGAGAACTACACCCCCGAGCTGGCCGGCAAGCCCGTGGTGTTCCACGTCAAGGTCAACGAGGTGAAGGTCAAGGAAGTGCCCGCCATCGACGACGAGTTCGCCAAGGACGTGTCCGAGTTCGATACGCTGAAGGATCTGAAGGCCGACATCAAGAAGAAGATGACCGCCGAGCGCACCGAGGCCGCCCAGCGCGCCTTCGAGGATGTGCTGATGGCCAAGGTGGCCGAGGGCGTGGAGGCCGATATCCCCCAGGAGATGGTGGAGCTGCAGGCCGAGCGCATGATGGAGCAGTTCAAGCAGCAGCTGGCGTCTCAGGGCATCCCCTTCGACCAGTATCTGAAGATGACCGGCACCACCGAGGCCGATTTCCGCCAGCAGGCTGAGGGCCCCGCCTCCGAGCAGGTGAAGATGGATCTGGCCGTGGAGGCCATCATCAAGGCCGAGGGTCTGGAGGCCTCCGACGAGGACGTGGAGAACGAGATGAAGTCCGTGGCCGAGAAGTACGGCATGGATCTGGACACCGTGAAGAAGTACCTGCGTCCTGAGGACGTGAAGGAGCAGGTCGTCCGCGAGAAGGTCATGAAGCTGGTGGCCGACAACGCCGTGGCCGTGGCCCCCGCCGAGGAGAAGGCCGAGCTGGAGGCCGAGGGCGAGATCGTGGAGAAGAAGCCCGCCAAGAAGGCCGCCGCCAAGAAGGCCGAGGGCGAAAAGGCCGAGAAGAAGCCGGCTGCCAAGAAAACCGCCAAGAAAGACGCGGAATAAGAGAGAGTGCTTTTGAAAATCATATGCGGGTGGGTATAATCTGGTAGCTATCTTTTGCAGGAGGTTTATTTTATGAGCTTGGTTCCCTATGTTGTGGAGCAGACCAATCGAGGCGAGCGGTCTTACGACATCTTCTCCCGTCTGCTCAACGACCGTATCGTATTCCTGGGCGAAGAAGTGAACGATACCACCGCCAGCCTGGTCGTGGCGCAGCTGCTGTATCTGGAGGCGCAGGATCCCGATAAGGACATCCAGATGTACATCAACAGCCCCGGCGGCAGCGTGACCGCGGGCATGGCCATCTACGACACCATGCAGTATATCAAGTGCGACGTGTCCACCATCTGCATCGGCATGGCCGCCAGTATGGGCGCGTTCCTGCTGTCCTCCGGCACAAAGGGCAAGCGCATCGCGCTGCCCAACGCCGAGATCATGATCCACCAGCCCTCCGCCGGTACGCAGGGCAAGGTGACGGACATGGAGATCGACGTGGAGCACTTCCTGAAGATCAAGCAGCGTCTGAACAAGATCCTGTCCGAGAACACCGGCAAGCCGGTGGAGCAGGTGAAGACGGACTCCGAGCGGGATCACTGGATGATCGCCGAGGAGGCCCGGGAATACGGCCTGGTGGATAAGGTTATTTACAAGAGGTAAAAGCATGGCGGAAGAAAAAAAGTCCCTGCGCTGCTCGTTCTGCGGCAAGTCGGAGGGACAGGTACACCGGATGATCCAGGGCCCCGGTGTGCGCATCTGCGACGAGTGCGTGCAGCTGTGCATGTCCATTCTGGACGATGGGTACAGCGCGGCGATGGACGAGGGCTTCGACAGTGTGGAGGATCTCCCCACGCCCCAGCAGATCAAAGAGGTGCTGGATCAGTACGTCATCGGGCAGGAGGGGGCCAAGATCGCCCTGTCCGTGTCCGTGTACAACCACTATAAGCGCATCTATTTCGGCGGACACGAGGACGTGGAGCTGCAGAAGAGCAACATCCTGATGATCGGGCCGACCGGCTCGGGCAAGACGCTGTTCGCCCAGACGCTGGCGCGGGTGCTGAAGGTGCCATTCGCCATCGCCGACGCCACCACCCTGACCGAGGCCGGTTATGTGGGCGACGATGTGGAGAACATCCTGCTGCGGCTTTTGCAGGCGGCGGATTTTGATGTGGAGCTGGCCGAGCGGGGTATCATCTACGTAGATGAGATCGACAAGATCGCCCGCAAGAGCGAGAACACCTCCATCACCCGTGACGTGTCCGGCGAGGGCGTGCAGCAGGCGCTGCTGAAAATTCTGGAGGGTACTGTGGCCAACGTACCGCCGCAGGGCGGGCGGAAGCACCCCCACCAGGAGTTTATCCAGATCGACACCACCAATATTCTGTTTATCTGCGGCGGCGCCTTCGACGGTCTGGAGAAGATCGTGGAGAAGCGCGTGGGCAAGCAGGGCATCGGCTTTGAGAACGCGGTGCAGAGCAAGGCCGACAAGGCCAGCACCAGCGAGCTGCTGAAGCAGGTGCAGCCCCACGACCTGCTGAAGTTCGGTATCATCCCTGAGCTGGTGGGCCGTCTGCCGGTGATCTCGCCGCTGGAGGCGCTGACCCGGGAGGATCTGGTGCGCATCCTGACGGAGCCGAAGAACGCGCTGGTCAAGCAGTACAAGGCGCTGCTGGCCTACGACGGCGTGGAGCTGGTGTTTGAACGGCAGGCGCTGGAGGCGGTGGCCGACAAGGCCATCGAGCGGAATATCGGCGCCCGCGGACTGCGGGCGGTGATGGAGGGCATGCTGACAAGGGTGATGTACGACATCCCCTCCGACCCCACCATCACAAGGGTCACCATCACGGCGGACTGCGTCAACAGCGGCGCGGAGCCGCTGGTGGAGCGCGACCCGGATAAGGTGACGCGCAAGGCAAAACTCAAGACCGGGACGGCGGAAAAGCAAACCGCACCGGCCTCTTGACGATCCGGAAAAGAGGAGAGGCGTCAGCGCTTCTCCTCTTTCTTCTCTCCGAGAGAAAGGAGTACATATGGAACGTATCACCATGAACATACCCGTGCTGGCCCTGCGGGGGCTGACGGCCTTCCCCCATCAGACGCTGTCCTTCGACGTGGAGCGGGAGATATCCATCTATGCGCTGGACAACGCCATGGAGAACGACCGGCGGCTGTTCCTCGTGACCCAGCGGGAGATCAGTACCGCCGAGCCCGGCGAGGAGGATCTGTACAAGATCGGCACGGTTTGTCATATTCTGCAGATCATCAAAACCTCGGACAGCAGCGTTCGAGTCATCGTGGAGGGTGAGGAGCGCGCACGGCTGCATCGGATGTGGCAGGGCAAGCCCTTTTTGCAGGCCAACGTGGAGATTCTGGAGGAGGAGTTTCCCGGCAAGATCACGGCGCGGGTGGAGGCCATGCTGCGCCGCACCTACGCCCTGTTCGGCGCGTATAAGGAGCTGGCACCCCAGCTCAGCGATGATTTCATCGCGGCGGTGCTGGACTGCCGGGACACGGGACGGCTGGCCGACCTCATCGCCCAGAACATTACCCTGCGCCATCAGGATCGCCAGCGGGTGCTGGAGGAGCTGCGTCCCAACCGGAGGCTCCAGATCGTCAACGACATTCTGACCCATGAGGTGGACGTGCTGTCGCTGGAGATGCAGATGGAGCAGAAGGTGCGCCAGCGGGTGGCGCAGGTGCAGAAGGACATGATCCTGCGGGAGCAGGTGAAGGTCCTACAGCATGAGCTGGGCGACGACGGCGACGAAGAGCTGGCCGCGTATATGGAGAAGATCCAGCGGGCCAGACTGCCGGAGGAGGTACATAAGCGTCTGACAAAGGAGGTGGAGCGGCTGGCGAAGCAGCCCTTCGGCAGCGCGGAGGCCTCCGTTATCCGCAACTATCTGGATGTGTGTCTGGAGATGCCGTGGAACAAGTATACACGAGAGCGGGCGGATGTGGAGCAGGCGCGAAGGCTGCTGGATCGTGACCACTACGGTCTGGAAACGGTGAAGGAGCGTATTCTGGAGTTCATCGCCGTCCGGCAGCTGAACCCCGATGCCAAGGGGAAAATCCTATGCTTGGTAGGCCCTCCCGGCGTGGGTAAGACCTCCGTGGCCATCTCCGTGGCCAAGGCCATGAACCGGAAGCTGGCGCGGCTCAGTCTGGGCGGCGTCCGGGACGAGGCAGACATCCGGGGTCACCGCAAGACCTACATCGGCGCGATGCCGGGACGCATCATCGAGGCCATCAGCCGCGCCGGAGCCATGAACCCGCTGCTGGTGCTGGACGAGATCGACAAGCTGGGCAATGACATGCGGGGCGACCCGGCATCGGCCCTGCTGGAGGTGCTGGACAGCGAGCAGAACACCTCATTCCGCGACCATTTTCTGGAGGTGCCGGTGGATCTGAGCCGGGTGATGTTCATTACCACGGCCAACACCACGTCCACCATCCCCCGGCCGCTGCTGGATCGGATGGAGATCATCGAGCTGAGCAGCTACACCGACGAGGAGAAGCTGCAGATCGCCAAGACCCACCTGCTGTCCAAGCAGATGAAGGAGCACGGACTGAAGAAGAACCAGCTGCGCGTCAGCGACGATGCCATCCGGGCGGTGGTGAGCGACTACACAAGGGAGTCCGGTGTCCGGACGCTGGAGCGGCTGCTGGGCAAGCTGTGCCGGAAAGCCGCCATGCGTCTGGTAGAAACGGATGTAAAGCGAGTTGACATTACACCGAAAGATCTGCGGGAGCTGCTGGGTGTGCCCCGGTATCAGGACAATTCCCGCAGCAGGCAGGATCAGGTGGGCGTGGTCAACGGCCTTGCATGGACGGAGGTGGGCGGCGAGCTGCTGGAGGTGGAGGCCGGAGTCATGGAAGGCTCCGGTAAGCTGGAGCTGACAGGCAATCTGGGTACGGTGATGCAGGAATCCGTGAAGGCGGCCTACACCTGCCTGCGCAGCCGGGCGGCGGAGCTGGGCATCCCCAAGGATTTCTATAAGAACAAGGATATCCATGTTCACTTTCCGGAGGGCGCGGTGCCCAAGGACGGGCCGTCGGCGGGTATCGCCATCGCCACGGCTATGCTGTCGGCGCTGACGGGCCGGCCGGTGCGCCACGACGTGGCTATGACCGGCGAGGTCACGCTGCGGGGCAGGGTACTGCCTATCGGCGGACTGAAGGAGAAGACCATGGCTGCCAAGCGCAACGGCATTCGCACGGTCATCATTCCCAAGGAGAACGAAAAGGATCTGGAGGAGATCGACCAGACCGTCCGGGCGGCGCTGCGGTTCGTGACGGCGGAGACGGTGGATGCCGTGTTCGCCCACGCGCTGGCGCTGCCGAAGAAGGAGGCGGCGGTGGAGCATCTCACCGCCATGGCGGGACTGGAACGACAGGAGGTGCGCTGTGGCGATCAACTTTAACAAGGCGGAATTCGTGCTGTCGGCTGTAAAGGCAAGTGCCTTTATCCGTGACGGAAAACCACAGGTCACGTTTGCCGGTCGCAGCAATGTGGGGAAGTCCTCCGTGATCAACCGGCTGCTGGGGCGGAAGAATTTTGCCCGCGTGGGCGCCACCCCCGGCAAGACCAATCAGATCAACTATTTCGACATCGACGGGAAAATTTACTTCACCGACCTGCCGGGGTACGGCTATGCCAAGGTGTCCAAGGAGGAGCGCGACCGGTGGGGGCAGCTGATGGAGAGCTATTTCGCCGAGTCCGACCTCATTACGCTGGGTGTGCTGATCGTGGACGCGCGGCACAAGCCTACTGCCGACGATGTGACCATGTGCGACTGGTTCAAGGGTACCGGCTGCCCGGTGATCGTGGCGGCCAATAAGCTGGACAAGCTGAAAAAGAGCGAGATCGAGCCGAATCTGGCCCGCATCCGGGAGACGCTGGCGCTGGGCGAGGGGACGCTGCTCATCCCGTTCTCCGCGGAGAAGGGGACGGGTAAGACGGAGCTGCTGGCGGCGATCAGCGACGGCTGCGGCCGGTGAAAAAATGCGGAAAAAAGCAGGCGGTCTGCCAAGGGCAGACCGCCTGCTTTTTCGGTTATTGGAGTTCCTGCTCCAGCGCGTCAAACGCCGGGGTGGAGAAAAACTCGCCGAGGGTGATGCCCAGCCCGTCGCAGAGCATTTTGATGGTCAGCAGCTTCGGGTTCCGGCTCTTGCCGTAGAGGATGTTCTTGATGCTGGACGGCGGCAGGGCGCTGACGGTGGCAAGGCGGTTGATGGTCATGTCGCGCTCCTCGCAGAGGTGCAGGATGCGATCCCGGACAGCGTCGGTGGTGTTCATAGCGGCCTCCTGTGTTTTTTCTCAGGATAGCCGAAAAGGGTTGCTTTTATAGGCTATGCATGCTACTATTAGGCTATGCATAGTCTATTTGCAAAGGGGGGAGAGAATGTGGCGGACTATCAGAAAATGTATGCCACAGTGTGTGCCGCGGCAAGCGAAGCGGTGGACGAATTGGAAAACATTCCGCTGGCGATGCAATGCCGGGACAGATTGAAGGCGGCACTTTTGAAGGCGGAGGATATCTATATTGAGACAACGATCCATGTGACGGATACGGAGGAAACATAAAAGGAAGCCTTGGGCCGGTGGCCCAAGGCTTCCTTTTATGTAATTATGGGCCTTATTCCGCTTTTTTCTTCTCGGGGAATTGGATCTGGGCCAGAATGACGGCGGCGAACATGATGACGCAGCCGATATACTCCCGGACGCTCATCTGCTGCTTGAGGATGATCGCGCCGGCAATGACGGCGAACACGCTCTCCAGACTGAGCAGGATGGTGACCACAGTGGGGTTGGAGCCCTTCTGGGCCAGAATTTGCAGGGTGTAGCCCACACCGCAGGAGAAGATGCCCACATACAGCAGGGGCAGGGCGCAGCTGAGAATGGCGGTCATGTCCACTTTTTCAAAGATAAGCATACAGACGGTGGAGATGATACCGGCGAACAGGAATTGCAGACAACTGAGCTTCACGCCGTCACAGAAGGCGGTGAAATGGTCGATGACCAGAATATGGACGGCGAAGCACAGGGCGCACACCAACAGCAGCAGGTCGCCGGGAGCCAGAGAAAAGTCACCCTTGATGCACAGCAGATACAGTGCGATCACGGACAGGATCACCGCGATCCAGGTGGGCAGGCTTACCTTGCGCTTGAAGAACAGGCCGAACACAGGCACCAGCACCACATACAGCGCCGTGATAAAGCCGGCCTTACCGGCGTCAGTACCGGCCACCAGGCCGGCCTGCTGGAAGTTGGAGGCAATGGCCAGCGCCGCACCGCAGCACAGGCCGCCGATCCACAGATTCTTGTTGGCGGCCTTCTTTTCCTCGGCGGTGAGGACGGGCTTGTCCTTCTTTGCTCCATCGCTGATGAGAATGACCACCAGCAGTGCCAGCACGGCGACGAAATAACGGGTAGCGTTGAAGGTAAAGGCGCCAATGGCGTCGGCGCACATATCCTGCGCCACGAAGGCGGTACCCCAGATGAACGCAGCCAGAATGGGGAAGACCACCTGACGCATCTGATTGTGTTTCATAGGTCGAAGTTTCCTTTCTGCTTTTTACATTTTACTTCTCGTGATCGGGGCCGGTGTGCCAGCGGAACTTCTGCTCCTCGCCCCGCAGCAGGCGGCGGATATTCCCCCGGTGGCACCAGACCACCAGTCCCGCGATAACCGCGGCCAGCACCGTGTACAGGCCGCTGTGTCCGCAGAAGATCCATGTGGAGACGGGCATGCTGACAGCGGCGGCGAGGGAGCCGAGAGAGACGTATTTCGTCAGGAGCCACAGCAGGATGAACAGACCCCACGAAATCAGCGCCACGCGCCAGTCCAGCAGCCATACCAGCGTACCGCCGGACAGGATGCCCTTGCCGCCCTTAAAGCCGAAGAACACGGGGAACATGTGGCCCAGCTCGCAGCCCAGTCCGCCCAGCAGGACGCCCAGCTGCCAGTCGCCCGCCAGATAGCGGAGGATAACACCGCCGATGAGACAGGCTGCCGCGGTCTTGCCCATGTCCAGCAGAATGACGCCCAGCGCGTATTTGGCACCGTAGGTACGGTAGAAATTGGTGAGGCCCGCGTTGCCGCTGCCGTGCTGCCGCACATCGTCCCGGATGACGAAGTGGCTGACCATGACGGAGCCGTTGAGACAGCCCAGAAAATAGCCCAGCAGCAGGACAATGAACAGGACAAACACCGAGGCCCATGCGAGGTAGGTCACCCGTCATCCTCTCCCTTCTGGCGAATGGTAATGGTGATGGGCGTGCCCTCCAGACCGAACACGCCGCGGATCTGATTCTCCAGATACCGCTGGTAGGAGAAGTGGAACAGCTTTTTGTCGTTGCAGAAGATCACGAAGTGGGGGGGCTTGACGCCCACCTGCGTCATGTAGTAGATCTTCAGGCGGCGGCCCTTGTCTGTGGGGGGCTGCACCCTGGTCTGAGCATCGGCCAGCACACTGTTGAGCATACCGGTGGTGATGCGCACGGCGGCCTGATCGTTGACGTAGTTGATCAGCTCAAACAGGCGGTTCACCCGCTGGCCCGTCAGGGCGGAGATGAACAGAATGGGGGCGTAGGGCATGTAGCTCAGGTCCCGGCGGATATCCTCCCGCATGCGATCCATGGTCTTGCCGTCCTTCTCAATGAGATCCCACTTGTTCACCACGATGATGCACGCTTTACCTGCGTCGTGGGCCAGACCCGCCACCTTGGTGTCCTGCTCCGTGACGCCGTCCTGCGCGTCGATGAGGATGAGGCACACGTCGCTGCGCTCAATGGCCATGGTGGCGCGGAGGACACTGTACCTTTCGATACTGTCGTCCACCTTGGACTTTTTCCGCATGCCGGCGGTGTCAATGAAGTTGTACTTGCCGTAGGAATTCTCAAAATAGCTGTCGATGGCGTCGCGGGTGGTGCCGGCCACGTTGCTGACGATGACCCGCTGCTCGCCCAGAATTTTATTGGTCAGGCTGGACTTGCCCACGTTGGGCTTGCCGATGATGGCCACCTGCACCACATCGGAGTCCTCTTCCTCGCCGTCGTCCGGCGGCAGGTACTGGAAGCAGGCGTCCAGCAGGTCGCCGGTGCCATGGCCGTGGACGGCGGAGATGGCGATGGGGTCGCCCAGACCCAGATTGTAGAACTCGTAGAAATCCGGGTCGATGGCGCCGGTGGAGTCCATCTTATTCACCGCCAGCACGATGGGCTTGCGGCTGCGCTGGAGCATACCGGCCACCTCCTGATCGGAGGCGGTAAGACCGGTCTTGATATCCGTGACAAAGATGATGACGTCCGCGTTGTCAATGGCGATCTGGGCCTGCTCACGCATGAAGGCGAGAATTTGATTGTCGGTGTTGGGCTCAATGCCGCCGGTGTCCACCAGACGGAACTTCCGGCCCGCCCACTCGCTTTCGCCGTAGATGCGGTCGCGGGTGACGCCGGGGGTGTCCTCCACGATGGACAGACGCTTCCCGATAAGCTTGTTGAACAGCATGGACTTGCCCACGTTGGGGCGGCCTACAATGGCGATCAAAGGCTTTGCCATAAGTTTATACCTCCTTTTCCAGCATGGCGTCCAGCAGGTCGCCGCCGTCGATCCCTACGATCTGTACGGGGCAGCCCAGCTCGTCCGCCAGACGCACCACGGTGTAGTCATCCAGAAATACCGTTTCGCCGTGGCGCAGCATATGCAGCGGCAGCAGGACACGCCCCAGGAACGGCACCCTTTGCAGCTGCGCTGACAGATCCTGACCTGTCAGCAGACCGGCCACATCGATGGTGTGGCCGAAGAAATCGTTTTCTACCGCGATGACCTGCCCCTTCAGGTGGGGGAAGTATGCCTTGGCCTGTTCCAGCAGTCCCCGCAGGAACGGGGCGGCGGCGGTTCCGGTGGCGATGGTGAAGGGGGACGGCGCGGCGTCCGGCTCCTCCAGACGCATGGCGGACAGGAAGTCCTGCTCCAGTGAGCGGAGCATGCCCACGCCGTTTTCCAGCTGGCGGTAGCCCTCGTAGTAGTCCTCCTGCGGCAGGGGCAGCCCCGCCCGGAGATACAGCTCGTCGGCACAGAAGAAGCGCCGGGTGCCGAAGCGCCGCAGATTCTCCTGCCCAAACTCCTCGGCGATGGCGATGATGTCCCGCGCATCCGCAGCGCTGACGGGGCGCAGCTTGGCCAGACCCTGCCGGTACTTGGTGATACCCACCGGTACAAGGGAGCAGCTGGAGAACTGCCACTCTGTCAGGTCGCGGAGGGTGCGGCGCAGCTGGTCGCCGTCGTTCCAGCCGGGGCAGATGACGATCTGGCCGTTCATGACGATGCCCGCCTTGCAGAATGCCTGAATGTAGTCCAGCGACCGCTCGGCATTCTTATTGCCCAGCATAGTGCAGTGCAGCCGGGGGTCAGTGGTGTGAACGGAGACGTTAATGGGACTGATGTGCAGGTCGATGATGCGCTGGGCCTCCCGCTCCGTCAGGTTCGTCAGGGTGATGTAGTTGCCCAGCAAAAAGCTGAGCCGCGCATCGTCATCCTTGAAGTACAGGGTGGAGCGCATCCCCGGCGGCATCTGATCCACGAAACAGAAGATGCAGTGGTTGGCGCAGGAGCGCATCTCATCCATCAGGTAGGTGTCGAAGTTCAGGCCCAGATCCTGCCCCTCCGCCTTGCGGATGGTGACGGCGCGCACGGCGCCCGCTGCCGTTTTCAGCTCCACGCGGGACAGGGGGTCGTAGCCGTAGAACCGGTAGTCCAGTACGTCCACGATGGGGTGGCCGTTGATGGTCAAAAGCTGTTCGCCCACCTGTATACCGGCTTTTTCCGCAGGACTGTGCCGGTCAATGGCGGTGATGATGGTGCTCATGGCTGCATCCTCTCTCGTAAAACGGCATACTGCCGCATAATAACCATCCTATTATAGCCGCTTTTGCGGCGGGACGCAAGCTATTTATCAGTATAGCAGGGGAAAGGACATTTGTAAAACGTATGATTTTTATGCTTCTCATGCGAAAAACTGGGGGAGAGGGGACGCTTGACTTTTCCGGCGGCGGAAATCATACATTTGCACATTCTGAGATCGTACCCTTTGAATTTGTAAACGAAGCTAAGGCGACGATGCCCGATATAGACCGTTGGGTCAGGGAAGAAATCGGAGAGAACGAAGAATTCATTATAATTGGCGTATAACAAAAAAGAACTATCTGACTTCATTTGAAATCAGATAGCTCTTTACTCTTGGATAATCTAAAATGTTGTCATTTTGTTGTCACGGGGCAATTCCCGGGCGCAAAAGTCCAGCATTTTCAAGGCTTTTCAGCCTTTCGGGTATCATTCCCACTCGCTCTCTGCAAATCAATCTTAAACGCATTTGTTTATAATGTTTAGCAGAGAGTATCTACATTATTTGTATTATCGGTAAAGCATACGCTATCCGATTTTTTGTTGCCATATCGTTGCCACGCTAAAAAGATTATCATGTTGGCCGTGTTATATAAACTTCTCAAACACTCACCTTAATTCTTTCTACAAAAGTGTCTTTGATTTTTTTGTTTAAATCTCGCATGTTTTTAAATTGTGTCACATCTATAGCGCCAACCACTTCGCCATGAATTCTCTCGGGTAAATCTGTTGAAACAAATTCTTTATATTTATCAACGATTTGATTAACCCTAAAATGAACAAACTTCAACTTATCTTCCTCCGTAAGGAGATTAAACATTCCTTTATAGTCAAATCTTGATCGTAGCTCAGGTGATATTTTCTTTTTAAAATCTTCTTTGCTGATATTGGAAGTAAACACTATAATATATCCATTTACATCGTATTCCTCAGCTTGAGAATTTACAATTTTCCCATTTTCCAGTACATCAAGAAAATAGTTAAATACGGCACTATCAGCTTTTTCAAACTCATCTATGAGAATCAAGCCAACATCTGATTCGTTCATTCGCTTCACAAGTTCGCCACCATCACTACCTATATAGCCAAGCGGACTACCAATTAAACTGTTTAAAGCATCGTGACTACTATAATTTCCGAAATTGACTTTCGCCAATTTTGATTTACTACCTAAAGCTTTATGTATAGAACGAGCCACCTCAGTTTTACCAACGCCCGAATCTCCCATTAAGAATAGTGATAAGATTTTATGTTCTCCCAACTTATTAAATACTCGGAAAGATTCGACAATCTCTTTAAATTCTTCCTTAAATCTTTCATGGCCATATAATCTAGCATTGAAATTTTCAAAGAAGGCATCCAATTCAGAAGCCGTCAAATCGGTTATTTTTTTAATAGTGGCAGTTTTGTTAACAGATGATTCTTCATCCTCATTTTGAGGCTCATCTCTTTCAGCGTCAACATCCAAAAAATTATTAAACACATATCGGAAAATATATTTTGCATCCCTTTCGTAAGACTTATCGCATATAAAAGAAATGTTTTCACCAAAGCTGTTAAACAGTTGCTCAAAATTTAGTAATTGTGAATCATTAGCTTTTACAAAACCAATCGTAGAAGAAATATCGATACAATATTGCTGATGCGTATCTAAACTGTCAATTTTTTGAGGCGATAACAGCTGAGACATACTTAGAAATTCAAATCCAGCAGCTATTTGCGTAGATTTGAAATTGAAAAACTGCTCTTTTATGTAGAAGTATAGCGTACTCATTCAACAGCCTTCTTTCTTCTTGCCGTTTTCTTGGGCTTGTCCTTAACATCAGCATCCTCTGACTTAATTAGCTGTATTATTGCAAGAAGATCAATATAATTGTAATCCTCGCCGTCATCTTCGCTTTTCAATTTGATTACGGAAGGAGTAGTGTATTGACTATTGTGGACTTCATTGTCCGAATCGGCATTTGAAGCATTCCCCAGCTCTTGAAAAAAATCAAATGAATTTTTCAGCCCACTTATCTTTGTTTTGCCCTTATAGATTCCGATTAAAGAAACATTTCCTATAAACAAATCGTCCACATTATAAAGATTTTCAAATTCATTTTCAAAGGTAAGCGGGATTTTTATCAATACTTTTTCATTACTGTCCTTGATTTCGCCTTTCAGTTTATAGGAATAATCCTTAAACATCGAATTAAATAGATTATTAACATCAAGTCCACCAGCTTCTGGTAAGCGCATACCCTTGAAAGAACCATTTGAAAATATTTTAACTGTTCTTAATTCCATTTCATTTTCCAAAGAAAGAGAAACATTATCAATTCTGACAAGTTGTCCTTCCGTAAGATGACTAAAGTCCACAATGGTTTTGCATTTATCCATTACTTCACTCAATATAAGTGATTTAGTCATAGTTACTTTGAAGTTTTCAAGAACCTTTTGAGAATCGGTTGATCCAGATTTAACATCTGCGCCAACCTCCGCATTAAATAATTTCAGAAACTTTGTACCCATTTTCGCCTGCAAATCTGCATTAAGAGTATCACCTTGACCCGTTTCAACGCTTTCATCTGTCTTAATGACATTACTTAACATCATTTTTATTTCATATACCTTCGAGAAGTTTAAATAATAAACATTAAACAGCAAATTTGTTATCCCCACAATCACATATTATTTTTTAGTAAATCCCTTATAACTGCCAAAACCGAGCATATAAGCAGCCATTGCGATTGCCAAATCTTCCGATTCGATATTCTGTTCACTCGCCATAGCTCTCAGCTCATCAATAACAGTATCATGCGGAACAATTGTACCTTCCAGTTCTTTGACTACCTTTTCGATAACAGACGGCAGTATCATACACATTTGATAAAAAGCATCTTCTTGCCCTGTTACTAAAGCATAAAATTGGTCAAGGCTTACTCTGCGAATAAGCTTATGGCCAACCTTTTTCTTATCAACTGTTGTTTCCCATTTGATATTTTGAGAACGCTGTGCAATCGCTTCTACCAAAAAGCAAGCACAATCGTCATCGTTTAACAACTGATTCTGCATTTTAATAAAGGTTTTACCAGCCGAAGCAGAGTTCATTGTGTTATGCTTGTTTTTCATTTCAACATAAACGGTATGTACAATTCCGGCTTCAGGAATAGGGATGCCATCAGGATTCTCATAAATCACATCCCAACCACCTTCTTCACCATTTGGTGGAACATGACAGTTTTTAATATACTGGAAGATTCGCTGATGGAAGTATCCAATATCGTTATTATTAGACTTATCTCTTTGGCGGAAGATTTCGTTGCTTACAATTTCTTCCCAAGATGATTGATATACGGTCTTGTCAAAGATCAACTTAATTGGATCAATGATATTTTTATTGAAGCGCTTTAAATCGAATGATTCCAGCTTTTCTCCATATTTTTCAATTGTCGCTTTGACATGATTTGTAAAATCTTCCTCTGAAATAAAAGTTAAATTCCACATTTTATAGTTCCTCCAACGCTTCTTTTATTTTTATCGCAATGTCATATGCTAAATTTACAGGAACAGCATTTCCAACCTGCTTATACTGTTGTCCAATGCTCCCACAAAATTGCCAATCATCAGGAAAGCTCTGGCATCGTGCGTTTTCTCTAATTGTAAACGGACGAGGCTCCAATGGGTGGCAACGATCAGTTTGCTTTTGACTTGGAGAAGTCAGAACGGTAAGTGATGGTTCATCTAAACTCAATCGTCTTAAAATTCCAGTTCTGCCACCTTCCATATGCCAACAGCTTTTCATATATTCTTTTGCAATGTCTTCGGGAATATCTCGCCAGTATCCTCCGGGAGGAACAAGCTCAAATATTTTTCGTTTATATTCAGAGTAGGAAGCACCTTCACTTTTCGGGCAGTCAAGCAAAACATCTCGGAGAACTGGTTTATACTTATGAGGAGCAGGAAATTCAAAAAACATTCTATCTTTCAAATCATTGCGAATGCCTATCGTAATAAGTCGTTCCCGCTTTTGTGCAACCCCATAATCCCAAGCATTTAGTACCTTTTTTTGAATAGTGTATCCCGTACTCTCAAAAATGTCTGTAATCGTTTTATAGGTGCGTCCTTTGTCGTGTGTAAGCAACCCTCTCACATTCTCAAATAAAAACATTTTGGGCTGTAATTGCTCTAAGAATTTTGCGTAATGATAAAAGAGCGTTCCACGAGCATCCTCCAATCCCAATCGCTTTCCAGCATAAGAAAAGCTTTGGCACGGAGCGCCGCCAGACAGTAGATCAAGCTCGCCCTCAGCAAGTCCGAAATACTCTTTTAAATCAAGACAAGAGATATTTGCTATATCATCGTTAATAACACGCCAATTTGGACGATTACATTTCAATGTGTCAGAGGCGTCTTTATCAAATTCAATGAGTCCCAATGTCTCAAATCCAGCTTTTTCAATGCCAAGTGCCAATCCGCCCGCACCAGCAAACAACTCTATCGTTGTGAAGGTTTTAGGGGAAGCCTCTTCGTGATTATCTTGAACAATCTCAATAATATCTCCAATGTTGCATTGTAATGCAGCACAGATTTTTTCAATGCTTTCAAATGAAATCGTCTCATTTTTACCCATACGAGCCATTACATTGAAACTAATGCCTGCTGCTTCTTTGAGTTCTGTTTTATTCATATTTTTATCTATAAGAAGTTTCCAAAGGTTGTTATAGCAAACAGCCACAATATTACCTCCATATCATCAAAATCAAAAACACAAAATTGGGTTGCCTATATAATAGCATATTTTTGCCGAATAATCAACAGTTCTCACGGTTTCGTTAGAAATTCTTTTTCAATGACGATTGTGTTAAAGCAAACGACATATGTCTAATTGCTGGAAACAAAGCGCCCTATTTCGAGCCTCTTAAAACAAGTAAAAATGGCGGATAAGGAGTTGTCCCTATCCGCCATAGTTTTGCACTTGTGTATCACATTGCTTTATTTTATTATGATTTCTTCATTCACAATCTCCATCACCCTGCTACGAATGTTGTTCATCCTGCCAACCCATTCCATCTGATTTTCCGTCTTTAGCTGCTCAGTCACGCTCTCACGCTCCACCATTTGCTTTATCAGCCGAAGAAACATATCTTCCGCCTGTTTGTCAATATCAGCAAGATAACTGTTCAGCTTGCCGCTTGTAAGCAGGTTGGTATAAAGCGCTTTTCGGTGCTGTTTGAGATAGCGCAGATGCCGCTGCCCCCACACTCCGACGGGCTTGTTTTCTTTTTCGACGGGTAGGGACAGACAGGGGAGAAGATAATCTCCCTGCCGTACATAAGCACCGCCCATTTCTTCAAAAATTGTCTTTGCCATTTTGTCTACCTCCTGAAAAATGATTTATCTTGAGCGTGTGTGATCACGCTTTTGACCTTTGAGATTTCTCGCCTGTTCAAGCAGGCTGTCTATCTGTTTGTGCCCAAATACTCTGCGAAGCAGCGAATAATCTTTGTTTTCAGCCCTCAGCCTTGTGTTTTCTTCGGTAAGTTTACCGTTGATTTTTGAGAGCTTGTCGTTTTCCCGATACAGCTTTGCATTTGTAACATTCAGCCTGTTATAGCTGTCTATCGCCTTAAAATACCGTGCGAATAATGTTTTGATCAGCGATTTCAATTTGGCTATGAGCGGCTCAACAAACTTTGCCTTATAGCTTCTTGCCGACATTATCGCAGTCGGCTCAGGGAGCTGATACTCAGGCTCGTTCATGATACTTTCATCCAGCTTCTTCAATGCTCTTTCTCCGTTATCAAAGTTTTCGATACGGTCAGCCATCACACGAAACTCATCTTTTTTCTCGGCAAGCTTATCTTCAAGAGCATTGATTTCCTTCTCCCGTTCCTGCTTTTTGTAGTCAAGAACAGAGAGATGTTTTTCGTGCGTACCCTTGTGTTCCCACTCTATTTTGTGGCGTTCCATCACGGCGGCAAGCTGTTCTTTTTCGGATTGTACCCATTGATTCCACTCGGTATCTCCACGGCTTCCGCCCCTAAATCCCTGCGCCGCAAGCGCCTGTTTCAGCGACACCCTTGTATCCAGTCCACGCTTGCTGCCGGTGGTAAAGGGAACAAAATCAATGTGCAGATGGGGCGTTGCCTCGTCCATATGCAGATGTGCCGAGAACACTTTTAGCTGCGGATTTCGCTCCTGAAATCCACGATAGTATTCATCCAGCAGCTCCCTTGCAAGCATTCCGTTTTCGCTTTCGGCGCTCATATTTTCCTTATCGCCGATCTGCAAAATCAGTTCGTGAAACGGTTTTTCCTGTTTGGAACTGCGGATTTTTTCATAGTAGTTTTCTATTTTTCGGTCAGCTCTCGTCTGCCTGTCATTGTATCTTTTCAGCGCTTCATCGAATAGTTCGTGATAGACTTTTTTGATGTTTTCATTGCAGTAATCGATGTTCAGATGTGTTCGATTGCCGTCCACATTTTCCGCTTTGAATTTGCGGCTGTTGTGGTTGACCGAGCCTTTTCCGACCATTGCGCTGATCGTTCTTTGCATAAGTTACACCTCCAATCTCTTAACAATCGTGCTTCCTCGGTTCTGTTACTCTTGCCAAGAGTAACGCAAAAGCACTTTTGACAGGCAAGCCTATCAAAAATGCAACCTGCAAGCAGGTTTTGCGCTCTCCGAGGGGCAAGGGCTGTCCTTTGAAAAGGACACCCTTGCAACCCCGTCCAAACTTTATCACTTCCCGAAAAAGGAACATTGCAAGGTTGCAGGTGTGCCTATCTTTGCAATGTTGCAACCTTGAAAAACTCACTCCATTTTTTCGGGAAGTTGCCAGTACCACTGACTGCCTTCCTTAACCGATTGGACATTCAGCGCTTTCTTCGCCTCGTCCAGCACACGCTTGGAGATACCCGCTGCCTGTGCTTTCTTCACCAATTCTTTCTGCGGGTATTTGCCCTTTGAAAGATATTCAAGGATAAGGTTTTCCGCCTGTTCGGATTTCTTTTCTTTCGGAATTCCACTGAGTAAATCGTCCACCGATATATCGTAATGACCGAGCCAGCGAAATCCGTTTTCCTTGTCCAGCTCGAAAGCAATCGCTTCACCTTCGGGTGCAAGGGAAGACTTGTCCTGCACCATTACCCTGACCTGCGGATTATCTTTGATTCTTCCAACAATCAGGACGCTTCTTGCCGAAGCCTGAAAGTCAATCGAGCCAAGCCCACGGTAAGACGACTTGTTCCCGCTGCCCTTATTCATATGACCGACAAGCAAAACCGCACAGTCATATTTTTCTGCGATTCGTCCGAGCTGTGCCATCACATTGCGGACTTCATTTGCATTGTTCATATTGATATTTGCTCCCACATACGCCTGAATCGGATCGAGGATTACCACCCTTGCGCCGACTTCTATGATTGCCTTTTCAATTCTTTCATCCAGCATACTGAGTGCGGCTTCCGATTCATCTATGACTTTGATGTTCGTACAGTCTGCTTCAGCGGATTCCAGTCTCGGCTTGATGGTATCTTCCAGTCCGTCCTCGGCGGTTTGATAGATAATTTTTACAGGCTCACGCTCGGTATCGTCATAGGGCAGCGCCTCTCCTTTTGAGAGAAGCGCCGCCAGTCTTAACGCCAAAGTTGTTTTGCCCTCACCGGGATCGCCCTGAATGATTGTGATTTTCCCGTATGGGATATATGGATACCAGAGCCAACTTACTTCCTTGCTCTGTACTTCATCCATACTGATGATTTTCAGTTCAGCCATTCCTGCCACCGCCTTTCAGAAGAAAAGCATTGATATTTCCGTTTTGATTGGTTATACTGTAATTAGTTACATGGAGTGACTGCCTATCATCTGCGCCAACAGATGTGTATCGGGCGGTCATTTCTTTTTGTTCATTCATTTTGTTCCTCTCCTTTCAAGCCGCCGAGAATAACGGCGATCATCTCAATAACATCAAGCAGCTCGTCATCGATACAGCTTCCCGTTTCAATGCGTTGCAATTCTGCAAGCACATCGGCAAGCTGGTTCCGCAAGGCTTTGAAAACCCTCGGGCTTCCCTGCACAACGATATCTCTGTGCGTAAGCCGTCTTGTGATATAGTCCTGCTTGGTCAGTCCTGAAAGCTGCACATAGCGTTCGATTTGTTCATTTTCTTCCGGCGATACACGAAACGCTATAGTTTTGCTTCTCCACCGATTGTGATTATCACAGTTTTTAGCTGACATAATCTTCACCCCTTTCCATATCCAGCTTATCCGCCATCTCTGTCTGCTTGGACGGAAATAAATGAGCGTACTGATAAGTGATTTCAATACTTTCATGTCCTACACGGTCGGCAATCGCCACCGCTGAAAACCCCATATCGATTAGCAAACTGATATGGCTGTGCCGCAAATCGTGAATACGGATACGCTTCACGCCTGATTGCCTTACGCCTCTCTGCATTTCTCTGTACAGATAGCTTTTTGTTATGGGAAATATCCTGTTGTCAGGCTTTACATCGTACAGCATACACAGATAGTCCTGTATTTCCCCGCAGAGGAATTTCGGCATCTGAATGGTTCGGTTGCTTTTTTCTGTTTTGGGAGTGGTAATAATATCCCTGCCGTTCAGGTGTTGGAATGATTTACTGATCGTAACCGTCTGCTTTTCAAAATCAAAGTCCGCAGGCGTCAGCGCCAGCAGCTCGCCCTCACGGATACCGCACCAGTAGAGCATTTCAAAGGCGTAAAAGGAAACGGGCTTATCCATCATGGCATCTGCAAATTTAAGGTATTCCGCTTTCGTCCAGAACAACATTTCACGGTTTTTCTTTTTGCCCATGCTTCCGGCTTTTTTGCACGGATTTTCTTTCAGGTTATAGAAGCGTGCAGCATGGTTAAAGATGGCGGAGAGCTGATTTTGAATTGTTTTCAGATATACGGGAGAAAACGGCTTTCCGTTTTCATCCTTGTACTTCAGAAGCTCATTCTGCCACTTGATGATCTGCTGCGGTGTGATACTGCTCATTCTCAGCTTTCCGAAATACGGAAGCAGCTTGGTCTTTATGATGTGATCTTTGGTTGCCCATGTGTTTTCCTTTATGCGAGTCTGTATATCTTCAGCATAATGCTGCACGAAGCTTTGGAAGGTCATATCCAGATCTCCGCCGAGGCGGTTGATCTGTTCCCTTTCCCAAGCCTGTGCCTCTCGCTTTGTTTTGAAGCCCCGCTTTTGCGACTGCTTACGCTCACCGTTCCAGCCGGTGTAGCGGTACAGTACCCTCCATGTGTTTGTCTTTTCGTCTTTATAAACTGCCATTTCATAACCTCTCTTTCCTGATTGCACCGTAACAGGTGCGCTCCATAAAATATTGCTTATTCACACGCCCTGAAATTGTCAGGAATCCCTGTTCTTTCAGTTCGGCATTTAGCTTCTGCACGATTTTATAGGCGTATGATTTGGAAACGCCGAGTTCTTCAGCGACTTCATCCACTTTCATAAAAGTTATTTCGGACACTCCGTTCACCTCCTTCGGATTGTTTTTATGATTGATTCTTTCGTGTCGGAATACTTTCTTGCCGCCTTCCGATTTGCCCGGGCGGGTACGCCATTACCGTGACGCACGACGGTTATTCATCTTTGAAACTTAACGCTATTAGTTTAAGTTTGTATTGTTATTATACTAAGCAAATTCCGTAAAGTCAAGCGGTTTTCGAAAAAATATTAAATTTATTTGCTATAGTTATATTGACAGGCATTAAATCTATATGCTATACTGATTGCACAATCCATACATAAGGAGCGTAATGGTTATGGCAATCGGTGAGAGAATTCGCTTTTTCCGCAATCTGCGGGGAATGACACAAAAGTATTTGGGAACGGTAGTCGGCTTTCCCGAAAAAACGGCGGATATCCGTATGGCGCAATATGAATCAGGCTCAAGAACGCCCAAAGCTGATTTAACAGAAAGTCTTGCCGGTGTGCTTGGAGTTTCACCGCTGGCTCTGTCTGTGCCCGACATTGACAGCTATCTTGGTTTAATGCACACCCTGTTTACATTGGAAGACCGCTACGGTCTGACGGTTGAAAAGAACGAGAGCGGCGTTTCCATGCGTATTGATCCCCGAAAGGGTAAAGACGCAGCCGAGCTTTGCAAAATGGTTTCCGCATGGGCGGAGCAGGCGGAGCAGTATCATAGTGGGGAAATATCCCGTGAGGACTACGACAGGTGGCGTTACAATTATCCGAAATATGATGAAGCCTCCGGCTATGTAAAAGTTCCGTCGCAGGAACTCAGCGACGCAATGGTCGAAGCATTCAAAGACCAGCTGAAAGATTGAACGGAAAAAACAAAAGAGCTATCTGACTTCAACTTGAAATCAGATAGCTCTTTACTTTTACAATAATTCAAATAATGTTGCCATTTTGTTGCCACGAGGGACACTCAAACGGCTAAAACCGCATAACTACGGGCTTTTTTAAGTGTGAGAATTTATTCCCACTCCACGGTGGCGGGGGGTTTGGAGGTGATGTCGTAGCAGATGCGGTTAATATGCTTGACCTCGCCCACGATGCGGCCGGAGACCTTGTCCAGCAGTTCATAGGGCAGGCGCGACCATGTAGCGGTCATAAAGTCCTGCGACTGCACCGCCCGCAGCGCCAGCGTATAGTCGTAGGTGCGCTCATCGCCCATAACGCCCACGCTGCGCAGGTCGGTGAGCACGGCGAAGAACTGACTGGTGGTGCGGTCAAGGCCCGCCAGCTTCATCTCCTCCCGGAAGATGGCGTCGGCATCCCGCAGGATGGACAGCTTTTCCTCGGTGATCTCGCCGATGACGCGGATAGCAAGGCCGGGGCCGGGGAAGGGCTGACGCCATACCAGCTCATCGGGCAGGCCCAGCTCGGTGCCCAGCTGGCGCACCTCGTCCTTGAACAGGCGGCGCAGCGGCTCCACGATCTCCTTGAAGTCCACGCAGTCAGGCAGACCGCCCACGTTGTGGTGGCTCTTGATGACAGCGGACTCGCCGCCCAGACCGGATTCCACCACATCGGGGTAGATGGTGCCCTGAGCCAGGAAGTCCACGGCGCCGATCTTTTTGGCCTCCTCCTCAAAGACGCGGATGAACTCCTCGCCGATGATCTTGCGCTTGCGCTCGGGGTCGGTGACGCCGGCCAGCTTCCCGAGGAAGCGAGGCCCGGCGTTGACGCGGTGGACATCCACATGGAACTGATGCTTCATGACCTGCTCCACCTGATCGCCCTCGTCCTTGCGCAGCAGGCCGTGATCCACGAAGATGCAGGTCAGCTGGTTGCCCACGGCCCGCTGGAGCAGGGCGGCGGCCACGGAGCTGTCCACACCGCCGGAGAGAGCCAGCAGCACGCGGCCACTGCCGATCTGACGGCGGCACTCGGCCACGGCGTCCTCCAGATAGGAGGCCATGGACCACTCGGGACGGAAGCCGCAGATGCGGTACAGGAAGTTCTGCAGGATCTCCTTGCCGTACTGGGTGTGCAGCACCTCGGGGTGGAACTGTACACCGTACAGGTTCTTTTCAGCGCAGCAGACGGCGGCATGCAGGCAGCCGTCGGTATGGGCGATGGCCGCGAAGCCGGGGGCCAGCTGCTCCACCTCTACGCCGTGACTCATCCAGCACACGGATGTCTCGGGTACGCCCTCGAACAGAGGGGAGGCGTCATGGGTCAGCTGGATCTTGCCGTACTCCCGAGTCTCCGCCTTCCGGCACTGACCACCCAGCAGGTGCATCATCAGCTGCTGGCCGTAGCAGATGCCCAGCACGGGAACGCCCAGTTCAAACAGGGCCTTGTCCACCATGGGAGCATTGGGCTCGAACACGGTGGCGGGGCCGCCGGTGAAGATCAGCGCGTCGGGAGCGAAAGCGCGCACCTCGTCCATGGAGATGCGGTAGGACTTGATCTCGCAGTAGACGCCGCACTCGCGGACGCGGCGGGCTACCAGCAGGTTATACTGGCCCCCGAAATCCAGCACAAGGACTTTCTTCATGTCAGGTACCCTCCCGGAAGCGGATGTGGTGCTCATCGGCCTCGTCGATAATGGCCAGAGAGTGGATGGGGTAGCCCTCCCGGCGGAGACTGTCGCCGCCGTCCTGGAAGCCCTTCTCCACGGCGACACCGATGCCCGCCAGCGTGGCGCCGGCCTTGTTCACGATGTCGATGAGGCCGCGCATGGCGTAGCCCTTGGCCATGAAGTCGTCGATGATGAGTACCCGGTCACTGGAATGGATCCAGTCCTGCGACACCAGCAGCGTCACTTTCTTTTTATAGGTATAGGAAAAAATATCGCTCTGGTACAGGCCGCCCTCGATATTGTCGCTCTTGGCCTTCTTGGCGAAGACCATGGGGACACCATATCTCTCGGCGCAGATCGTGGCCAGAGCGATACCGCTGGCCTCGGCGGTCAGCACCATCGTGATATTCTTTACATCAAAATACTTGGCAAATTCGTCCGCAATAGCGCCCATCAGAGCCGTATCCACCCGGTGATTGAGAAAACCGTCCACCTTGATGATGTTCCCGGGGAGAACACGCCCCTCCCGCTGGATGCGATCCTTCAGCTGCTGCATGATCACCACTTCCTCTCAAAAAGTATCAGTACTATACTGCCCGATTTTTCGGGGAAAAGCAACAGGGAAAAATGCAGAATATCCCAGTGCTTTTTGCCCATTTTTGTGGGTTTTACCGGAGGAAAAGCCGGGCTTATTTCTTCGATAAGCTCTGCTTGACGAAAGCGGCGAAGCGCTCCGCCGCGGCGGTCTGGGGTACGTCCCGCAGCATGCACATATCCACGGAGCGGGGCGGGATCTGGAACGAGGTCTTGAGCTGGCGCAGACGGCCGCTCTCCAGATCGCGCGTGACGAACTCCTCCGTGACGCCGGCTACGCCGAAGCCAATGGCCGCCAGATCCACCAGCAGGCTGCGGGCGCCCAGCTCGATCTCCGGGTTCAGCTTCAGGCCGTTCTGGAGGAAGAAGCGCTCCAGATACAGGCGGCTGGAGGCCTTGCGCTCCAGCAGGATCAGGGGGAAGGCGGACATCTCCTCCAGCGAGTAGACGTGGTCGAAGTCGCAGGGATACCCGGCGCCGGCCACGAAGATGGAGTGGGTGGGGAAGCAGGGATACGTCTCCAGCGAGGTCAGATCGGTGGGGGTGCTGGCAAAGGCAATGTCCACCTTGCCGGAGCGCAGCAGGCCCAGCACCTTGTGGCTGCGGCCGGAGATGATCTGGATGTGGATGGCGGGATGCTCCCGGTGGAAGCTGTCCAGATAGGGCAGCAGAAACTGGCTGGTAACGGTGTCGCTGGCGCCGATAATGAGCTGGCCCATCTGCAGCTCGCGGGTCTGGGACAGCTTGGCCTCGCCCGTCTCCAGCAGGCCCATGGCGCTGCGGACGTACTCGTAGAGCATCCGGCCCTCCGCTGTCAGCGTCACGCCCCGGGAGTTCCGGGAGAACAGACGGGTCTGCAGGTCGTTTTCCAGCTGCTTGATGGACTGGCTTACCGCCGACTGGGAGATATACAGCGCCTGCGCCGCAGCGGTGATGTTGCCCACCTCGGCCACTTCCTTGAATACTCGATACGATTCCAGCTTGACAGACATACCACGGCCTCCTATTAGAAAAACATGATACAATGCAATGTGCTATCTGCTATGATTATACCAAGAAACAGGGAGAATGCAAGGGCAAATTTACGTTGCCGCCCGCAGTTTGGCGCTTGCATAAGCGGTATGGATGTGGTAAAATAAAACGGTTGGAACAAAGAAAAGGGAGAACGTGCATGAGAAAGCTGAAAGAGATCTGGCTGGGTCTGGACATCATCAACCGCATCATCCTGATATCGGGTATTCTGGCGTGCATCTGGTTCGTGGTCAAGGGACGCGGACTGTACGGCGCGGCGCTGGTGGTGCTGATGGGTATGCTGATGGTCAGCCGGAAGAATAACCGGGAGAAGCGGCTGAGCCGCCTGTATGGCGGGTTCCATTTCCACATGCCGGACGGCGAGATCGTGCCCGTCTCCTTCGATCAGGTGAAGTCGGAGTATGTCCACGGCCAGCAGAGCAAGTACGCCGGACGCAAGGTGACGCTGCGCTTCCCGTGGTGGCATCTGGATCTGGATGGCCACGGCGATACCGGCTTTGGCCTGCTGATCCACTTCGACGGAAACGATGAGGCCATGGCGGAGGCCAAGACCCTGCGCCCCGGCGACTTCGTGTCCGTCACCGGCGAGATCGTGCCCGCCGGCAAGGCGTATTTCTACATCGGCAACGTCACCGAGCTGCGCCGCTCATCGGAAAAGGAAGGTTTCCCCGGCGGGGAATCATAATATTGTGGCAAATGACAAAGGAGTGTTTACTATGAGTTTCATGATCGAGACTTCCGCCCGTCACATCCATCTGACGCAGGAGACGGTGGAGAAGCTGTTCGGCAAGGGCTATGAGCTGACCATCCGCAAGCCCCTGTCCTATCCCGGCCAGTACGCCTGCAACGAGCGCCTGACCATCGTGGGCCCCAAGAAGGAGATGGCCAACGTGTCTATCCTCGGGCCCGTCCGCAAGGCCGATCAGGTGGAGGTCTCCGCCACAGACGCCCGCACACTGGGTATCGACGCGCCTGTCCGTGAGAGCGGCGATGTCAAGGGCTCCGGCGCCTGTAAGCTGATCGGGCCTGCCGGCGAGGTGGAGCTGAGCGAGGGCGTCATCGTGGCCAAGCGCCACCTGCACATCCTGGAGAAGGACGCCGCCGAGCTGGGCGTCAAGGATAAGGACATCATCCGCGTGGCCTGCGGCGGCGAGGGCCGCAAGCTGATCTTCGACGATGTGGTCGTCCGCGTCAACAAGGACGGCGCTACCACCATGCACATCGACACCGATGAGGCACAGGCGGCGGGCAACCCCACCAGCGGCGAGATCTTCCGGTAAAACAGACTGAAAAAGCGTCCCAGCCGCCAGGCCGGGGCGCTTTCTGCGTACAGGCGCTTTTCGCGGGAAAGGCCCGCTCCCGAGGGGAGCGGGCCTTTTGTATATGCGTCAGATCTTCATGCAGACATCCCATGCGCCCCAGATGACGTTGCGCAGGTTGCCCCACTTTTCGCAGGTACCCACACGGTGTACCTTCTTATCGTCCGGCGCGATGGGGGCCGGGACGAAGCCGATGCCGTTGACCACGCTGTCGCAGTCGATGCGCTGGGTCTGGCCGTCCTTGCCCTTGACCATGACGTAGCCGTCGCCGATCTCGGTAATGGTGGCGTTCAGGTAGATGGGCACCTTCTTGAACGCCAGCATCTCACGGAGGAAGGAGGCGTTGGCCAGACAGGTGCCGGGAGTGGCGATCAGGTCGTTGGCGTACTCCACGATGATGGGGTGACGGCCCTGCAGCACCATCTCATACGCGGCCTCGCAGGAGGACTGGCCGCCGCCGAAGAACACGATGCGGTCGCCGGCATCCACCTGATTGAGCAGAAGCTGGGTGAAGTTGATGGTCTTGTTGAAGCCCTTCACCGGCAGGGTCTTGGGGGCGGAGCCGGTGCAGACGATGATCTCGTCGAACTCCCGGCGCAGGGTGGCGGGAGCGTTGATCTCCATGTGGAAGCGGACTTCGATATCGTTCTTCTTCAGCTCCCGCTCGTACCAGCGCAGTAGGGCCTTGTCGGCCTCCTTGAAGCTCATGGCGGAGGCGGTGATGTACAGGCCGCCCAGCTCGCCGGACTTCTCGAAGATGACGGGGGTGTGGCCCCGCTGCTTCAGCACCAGCGCACACTCCATGCCGCCGATGCCGCCGCCGATGATGGCCACCTTCTTGGGCTTCCTCGTGGGCACGATCTTGTACTTGTTGTGCTGCATGGTGGAGGGGGTCAGCGCGCAGCGGGCCAGATGCAGGGAGTCGTCCATGGGCTGCATGTTGGGCGTACCCTCGGACTTGTTGAAGCTGAAGCAGGCGTTATGACAGTTGATGCAGGGCTTGATGTCCTCCACCCGATCCTCCAGGATCTTGTTGACCCATTCGGGATCCACCAGATTCTGGCGGGCGATACCCACGGCGTCCAGACGGCCGGCGGCGATCTCCTCGGCGGCCTTGGCGGGATCCATCTTACCGGCGCAGACCACGGGCTTGGTGGTGAAGTTCTTGATGTGCTCCACCTCCGGCAGGTTGCAGTTCTCCGGCATGTAGACCGGCGGATGCGCCCAGTACCATGCGTCGTAGGTGCCGTTGTCGCAGTCGAACATGTCGTAGCCCGCGTCCTCCAGATACTTGATGGCGCGCTCGGACTCAGCCATGTCGCGGCCGAACTCGGTGAACTCCTCACCGGGGACGGCGCCCTGTCCGAAGCCCTTGGTCTTGGACACCACGGAGTAGCGCAGCGCCACGGGGAAGTCCTTGCCGCACACGGCCTTGATGGCCTGCACGATCTCCACGGCGAAGCGGTAGCGGTTCTCGAAGGAGCCGCCGTATTCATCGGTGCGGTAGTTCATGTTGGCCAGCGTGAACTGATCCAACAGATAGCCCTCGTGTACCGCGTGGATCTCCACGCCGTCCACACCGGCATCCTGCAGCAGCTTGGCGGTCTTGGCAAAGGCGTCCACCATCTCGTGGATCTCCTCCACGGTCAGGGGGCGGGACTTGCACTCCGGATACCAGCGGTTGGGTGTGGCGGAGGCAGAGGCGGTGATGTAGTCCACGTTCAGGAACGGCTTGCCCACGGCGCCGAAGGGCTTGTTCTGCAGCATCTTGACCATGATGTCATTGATGGCCATGGAGCGGCCCATGCCGGCGGACAGCTGGACGAACAGCTTGGAGCCGGTCTTGTGGAACTCCGGCAGCCACTCCGCCAGATCCTTGAACATCTTTTTGTTCTGATAGAGCCAGCGGCCGCCCATGGTGTCGCGGACGCACTGCATGCCCGGCAGCACAAGACCCACGTTGTTCTGGGCACGGTTCAGGATGTGGTAGGCGGCCTCCTTGTCGAAGTGACAGGGCTCCAGCCAGCCGAACAGGGATGTGCCGCCCATGGAGGGCTGCACGATGCGGTTCTTGATCTCCACGTTGCCGATCTTCCAGGGGGTAAACAGCGCGCTGTATTTCTCGTTCATTCGGTGTTCCTCCTCATATTTTCAGCATACTGCCGGTTTTTTCCCTGCTATTATACAGGAGTTTTGGAGAAACTACAACAACGAAAACAGGAAAACTGTCGGTTTTCCGGCAAAAATGCCGAATCCACCGAAAAAATATTTTTCCGGCGCGGGCAGGGAAGCACCTGTCGAAAGGACAGAATATTGCCGCTGTATATCTTGCTTTTTCGTGGAAAACTGCTATAATGAAACCAAATATGTGCCGAGCAGGCACGAGGAAGGGGAAGATCAAGTTGAAAAAGAGACTGCTATCCATCCTGTTAGCGGCGGTGATGGTGCTGACCATGCTGCCGCTGGGGCTGGTGGACACGGCGTGGGCGGCGGATGTTGTTGACAGCGGCAGCTGCGGCGACAAGCTGACGTGGAAGTTGTCTGATGATGGTACGTTGACTATCAGCGGAACGGGGGACATGTATGACTATGAGTTGTTGGGCACTAATACACCGTGGAACAGTCTTCGCTCACAGATAAAGTCTGTCATCATAGAGCGCGGCGTCACCAGCATAGGGGACTGGGCGTTCTCTGGCTGCAAGGAACTGACCAGCGTAACGATTCCCAACAGCGTGACAACCATCGGTCACGGCGCGTTCTGCTTCTGTGATGCACTGACCAGTGTGACGATTCCCGACAGCGTGACAACCATCGGTGAGTGGGCGTTTTGCGCCTGCGAGGCGCTGACCGGCTTGACGATCCCCAACAGCGTGACAACCATCGGTCACGGCGCGTTTGACTCCTGCGCGGCGCTGACCAGCGTGACGATTCCCAACACTGTGACGGTCATTGATGAGGATCTGTTCTCCGGCTGCACCAGTCTGCGCAGCGTGACGATTCCCAACACTGTGACGGCTATCGGTAACTACGCGTTCCACGGATGCCGAAGTCTGTCGTCCGTGGTGATTCCCAATAGTGTGACCAGCATCGGAGATAGTGCATTCGAGGGCTGCACCAGTCTGACCAGCGTGACGATCCCCGACAGTGTGACGGCTATTAGCAACTACGCATTTCGCGACTCCACCAGCCTGACCAGCGTGATCATCCCCAGCAGCGTGACCAGTATCGGTTGGGACGCTTTCTCCCGCTGCAGCAGCTTGAAGAGCGTGAATATTCCCAGCAGTGTGACCAGCATCGATGGCTATGCATTTTCTGAGTGTACCGGTCTGACCAGCGTGACGATTCCGAATAGCGTGACAACCATCAGCGGCGGCGCATTTTCCGGCTGCACCAGCCTGACCAGCGTGACGATCCCGGACAGTGTGACCGACCTCGGCACTTACACGTTCTTCGGCTGCGGCAGTCTGACGGAGATCAAGCTGCCCTCGGCGCTGGAAACCATTAGACGCAATGTGTTCTCCAACTGCGTCAGGCTGACCAGTGTCACCATTCCCAAGAGCGTGACTTACATCGAGGAAAAAGCCTTCTATTACTGTGACAGCCTGACCGACATCTACTATGCTGGCACAGCATCGGACTGGGCGAAAATCACTATTGAGGACGGCAATGAAGATTTGACCAATGCCACGCTGCACTGCGCAAAGTCGGTCCCTGCCGCGCCTGTTGTCAA
>ENA-OZLS01000155-OZLS01000155.1-human-gut-metagenome-genome-assembly--contig:-NODE-155-length-29921-cov-8.379428_pt1 | contig 29921 bp, 29 predicted proteins | sample MGYA00243864_ERZ653793 | MGnify/ENA primary metagenome ERZ653793 (study PRJEB26926, sample SAMN06164605) | human gut metagenome | biome: ENVO:00009003; feature: ENVO:2100002; material: ENVO:00002003...
CACCTATTAAGTCGTCGGCAGCGTCAGATGTGTATAAGAGACAGGCTGCACCCGGTCACCGGCGCGGTCATCGACGTCACCGCCCCGCTGCCGGAGGATATACAGCGGCTGTTGAAGGAGGAACGTCTATGAATTTTCGCCTGTTAACCGCAAAGGAATACCCCCGCTGGTATCACGACCAGCTATCCGAGGCTTTTGTCCCGCAGGAACGCAAGCCTCTGCCCGATATTCTCCGTCTGCTGGAGGAAGGACGTTACGAGGTATGGGGACTGTTTGACGAAGATGAGCTGCTGAGTTACGCCGCCCTGTGGAAAAATGCGACAATACCTCTGGTACTGCTGGACTATCTGGGAACCACACGCGCTCGTCGTAATGAAGGGCTGGGCAGTGATATGCTTTTGCGGCTGGAGCAGCAGGGACGGCCTCTGGTAGCGGAGGCGGAGTTTCCTGTGCCAGGAGGCAGTGACGCGGAAAACGCACTGCGTCTGCGGCGTATCCAGTTTTATATTCGCAATGGGTTCACTCCCGCCTATATCATGTCCACCTGCGGCATGGTCTGGCAGGCGCTGCTGTGTGGCACTGTCGAACCGTTGGAAAATATCATGGCGCAGCACAAGACGCTGTACGGCGACGTGCGGACAGACGTGGTCATTCCCCTACCCGAGGGGCAAACTCCTCAGCCTCCCTACTGGATGATCTAATAAAGCAACGACCGGCTCACGCCGGTCGTTGTTGTCACAGATCAACTTTTTCATACTGCGCCGCCGCCCTCCGGAACGTAAGCACCGTGCCGATGCCGTAGAGCAGCACGGCGGCGACGAAATACGGCAGCTGCCGCAGCTGGGCGGCGCGGTCAAGATCGTCCAGCCAGCCCAGCGCCGGGAGGTGGGGCAGCGCCTCGCACGCGATCATGGCCGCCGCCATGGGGATCACGGCCTTCAGATACGACACGCCCACCTTGTAGCCGCTTCTGTAGAACGACGGCAGGAACACGGCGTTGAACACGGCGTACAGCAGAAATCCGGCGGCCAGCAGCGCCGCGTTGGGGTCAAGCCCCACCAGATTGTCCTTCCCCGGCTGCAGGTGCACCGCCAGCGCGGCGAACGGCGCCAGCAGCACCAGCGACAGCAGCTCGATAAGCACCGTGAACAGGCACCCGGCCTTCACTGTGTCCCGCTTGGGCACCGGCAGCAGCGCCGAATAGTAGATGTCCTTCTGCTCCCGCATGTTCAGGAACGTGAAGAACAGCCCCAGCGTCACATAGAAAAAGATGACGGTATAGGGGTAGTTGGGGATGAGCACCATCACGCCGAACAGGCAGAAGACGGGCGTCATGGGATGGCACACCAGCCGGAGCTGCTTATATAATAGCGCTGTCATCCAGCTCCCTCCTCTCTACGGCCACGATGATGTCCTCCATCGTCTCGCCCTTGTCCCGGAACCTCTCCCTGAAATCCGCCGCGCCGCCGTTATACAGCATCTCGCCGTCCTTGATGAAGGCGATGTGGCTGGCGCACTTCTCCAGATCGGAGGTGATATGGGTGGAGAACAGGATACTCCGCGTCCCGTCCGCCACGATGTGCCGGAACAGCTCCACCAGCTCGTCCCGGGATACGGGATCCAGCCCGCTGGTAGGCTCATCCAGAAGCAGCAGCTCGGCGCCGTGGCTCAGCGCCAGCGCGATCATGTACTTCACCTTCATGCCGCTGGACAGCTGATCCACCCGCTTGCTCTCGTCGATGGCGAACAGCTCCAGATAGTGGCGGTACTTCTTCTCGTCCCAGTTGCTGTAAAACCGCCGGGTCACATCGGTGATGACCCCCACCCTCTTCTTGGGGTAGAAGTCGATGCCGCCCAGCACCACACCGATGCGCCGCCGGATGGCCGCCTCGTTGGCGGCGTAGTCCAGCCCGAAGGCCCGCACCGTGCCGCCGTCCGGATGCACCAGCCCCAGAACGGACTTCAGCGTGGTGCTCTTGCCCGCGCCGTTGCGGCCGATGAAGCCCACGATGGCCCCCTGCGGCACGTCCAGCGACACGCCCTTCAGCGTAAACGCGGGATACGTCTTGCGCAGCTCCCGCACCTCCAGCACGTTCACGGCTCCTCCACCGCCCCTTCATCCTCCGGCAGTGCGTCGAACGCCTTGCGCAGCAGGGGATTCAGCTTGTCCGTGGTCTGCAGGGCGATGCCCTTCTTCTTGTCCGCCAGCAGCACCAGCGTATCCCCCGGCTCCAGCCCGAACATGGCCCGCGCCTCCTTGGGAATGACGATCTGCCCCTTGGGCCCCAGCCTGACGCTGCTCATAAAATACCGCTCATCCTTGCCCATATTGCCGCTCCTCTCCGTATAACTGGTATAACTTTTCTTACTTTTGCAACTATACCACCACCGCTGCCTGTTGTCAAGCCCCGGTTTCTGTGGTACAATACCCCCAACAAACACACAAAGGAGCACCGCTATGGATCTCTGCGACCGCAACGACATACAGGCCCTGCTGGCGCGGCACGGCTTCCGCTTCGCCAAGTCTCTGGGACAAAACTTCCTCATCGAGGGCTGGGTGGCGGAGGATATCGCCGCTGCCAGCGGCGCGGACGCCGATACCGGCGTGGTGGAGGTCGGCCCCGGCATCGGCTCTCTCACCACCCGGCTGGCCCGCCGGGCGGGTAAGGTGGTGTCCGTGGAGCTGGATCGCCGCCTGTACCCCGTGCTGGCGGAGACGATGGCGGACTACCCCAACTTCACGCTGGTGGAGGGCGATGTGATGCAGCTGTCCCTGTCCGCGCTGGTGCGGGAGCACCTCGCCGGCCTGCGGCCCGTGCTGTGCGCCAACCTGCCCTATAACATCACCACCCCGTTCCTCACCGCCTGCGTGGAGGCCCGCTGCTTTGACAGCCTGACGGTACTGATCCAGAAGGAGGTGGCCCAGCGCATCTGCGCCGCTCCCGGCACCGCCGACTACGGCGCGTTCACCCTGCTGATGCAGTATTACACCCGGCCGGAGCTGCTGTTCACCGTGCCCAACACCTGCTTCCTCCCGGCCCCCAAGGTGACGTCCGCCGTCATCCGCTGCGCCACCCGCACAGCCCCGCCGGTGCAGGTGCGGTCGGAAACCGCCTTCTGGCGCACGGTGCGGGCGGGCTTCGCCCTGCGGCGGAAAACGCTGGTCAACAGCCTGCAGACCGGCTGGGAGCTGCCCAAGGACACCCTGACGGACATCGTCGCCGCCTGCGGCCTTTCCCCCACCGTCCGGGGCGAGCGGCTGGGTCTGGCGGAGTACGCCCGGCTGTCCGATGCCCTGCTGGAGGCCGTCCAATAGATTCACATAACAAAAAGAGCGGTGTGCCCGTGGCACACCGCTCTTTTTGTGATCCACTCACGCCAGCCGCCGCCACCGCCGCGCCTGTAACGACCCGATGACAACGGGTACGTTGGACGCCTTGGCAAATGTCTCCGCCCACGGCGGCGACAGCTCCGCATCATCCACTTGGTTGACATAAATTATATCACACAGTCCCTCGGCGCAGATGACCCGCGCCGCCATCTCCGGCGTGATGGACGCCGACCACGGCGCCCCCGCCAGCCGGGCATAGATGGCGGGACGGTGCGCCGCCTGCCGGATAGGCTGCCCGAAGGCGGAGGCCCCCAGCACGCAGACGGTGCGCGTCCGCTCCGGCGGCAGCACCGGCTCCCACGTCTCGTGGGCCTTGGCGGGCAGGCGCTTGGAGCCGTCCGCCTCCACCAGCACGAAGTCCGCCGCCTGCTGCCAGCCCGCGAAGGCCGGGGCCGTCAGCTTTCCCTCCGGCGTATAGCTGCCGGCGCAGGCCGCGCCGTGTGCCGCCAGCGCCGCAGCCAGCTCCTCCGCCGTCCCGGCAAAGGGATACTGGGGCGGCCGCATGATGTGGGTGGTGGTGGCCAGCAGCACCGTGCCGCAGGGCCGCAGCTCCTCTGCCAGCTGGTACAGCAGGCTGGTCTTGCCGCCGCTGCCCATCACCGCCGTCACGCCCCGTCCGATGCCCAGCAATTCCCGCAGCTGCTCCATGTCCGCACCCCCTTTTTTCCCATTGTAACACGCCATTCCCCGCCCTGCAACGCCAAAAGTGGGGTATTTTTCCAAAAAGAAAGGGAAAACTTGACAAAAAAACCGGATGGTGCTATACTCCACGAGTATTGCTTATTGGTAACAAAAGTTACAAATTATTTCAAAAACTGCCGCCGCCCTGTTTAAGAACCGGGCCGGGCGGCCATACTGCGAGGTACTATGGAACGAATCGAAACTGCAGGCCGGCGCGTCGCCCCCGTACACCGCCGCCCCAAGCTGACCCCCGCTTCCGTGTGCCAAGCCATCCACGACGCCCCTTACTGTCTTGCGCGCCTTGTGCGCCGCGGCGTCCGCGCCGTGGGCTACTGGGTGGCATGGACATGGGACGCGGTGGTCACAGACCAGAAACAGATGTATCACAACTTCCTCCGCTCCCGCTTTGTTCAGGGCTGGCGCGCGTTTCTCCACGCGCCGGCGCTGGTGGGCTTTTCCGCGGCGCTGCGGGACAACTGGCTGGTGCGCCTGACGGCCATGACCACCCTGACGGCGGCCATCTTCGTGGGCGTGTCCCTGACCCCCGCCGCCCCCGCGCTGGACGCCATCTGCGTCCTCGTCACCGACTCCGGGCCGCAGGTGGTGTCGCAGGACACGGCGGAGCTGGATCGTGACTACCTCTCCATGCGCCGCAGCTTGGGCGGCAGCCACGCCATGCAGTATATCCTCCAGTCCGGCCGCACCGTCACGGTACACCACAACGGCCATACCGTCACCGCCGAAGCCCGGGGCGAGCGCTTGCCGGTCTTTCTGGAGCGCTGCGGCATCCGGCTGGGCAGCGACGAGATGGTGGAGCTGGATCTCACCGGCGACGAGCTGTCCCTGCGCATCAGCAGCTCTCTGACCTACCAGCACTTTGTAACGGTGGAGACGGACTACGCCGTGGAGCGCACCCCCGATCCCCTGATGGACAAGGGCACGGAGACGGTGATCCGCAAGGGCGTCTCCGGCCACATCATCGAGACGTATGAGGACACCATGGTGCGGGGCGAGGTGGTATCCACCCGCTATGTAGGCGCCAGCCACGACACCTCCCACGCCGAGCTGGTCCGCTACGGCACCCGTGTCTACGAGGTGGCCCGCGACGACACCATTGAGCGCGTGGTGCCCAACGCGGACGGCGAGGGCGGCCTCCTCTACTTCAAGTCCGGCGACACCATGACCTACTCCAGGGTCATGACCTGCAGCTCCACCGCCTATTACAGCGGCGGCGACGGCGGCGCCGCGTGGACGACGGCTGTGGGCGCCAGTGTGGGCGTCGGCACCATCGCCGTGGACCCCAAGGTCATCCCCTATTACACCAAAATGTTCATCCAGACCACCAACGGCAGCCGCATCTACGGCATGGGCACGGCGTTGGACTGCGGCGGCGCCATCAAGGGCAACATCGTGGATCTGTGGTTCCCCACCTACGGGGACTGCCGCAGCTGGGGACGCCGCAACGTGACCGTGTATATTCTGGACAAGCGCGCCTCCTGAACCCCATCGCTTACCGAACCGCATAAAAAATATCCCGCAGCGCGCTGCGGGATATTTTTCATTTCTCCACCGCCGCGTTCTCCCGCAGGGGGCATTGCGCCAGCAGTCCCCGCGCCGCCGGCAGGTACTCCTCCAGCGTCCGGGCCTTGCGGATGGCCTTCCGCTCCCGCTCCGCGCCGTCGAAGCTGCCGCCCAGCCAGCTCCACAGCTCCCGCATCCGGTGCAGCACCGGCGTGTCCCCGGACAGCCGCTGCCGGTAGTCCTCCAGCAGCCGGTCATGGAACGCCGTCAGCTCCTGCCGTGAGGCGGCGCTCCCGCCCCGCAGCCGCCGGCATAGTGCCGGATCGGCCGCAAGTCCCCGGCCCAGCATCACCGCCCGCACCTGCGGGTACCGACGGCAGAGCTCCTCCGCCTCCGCCGCCGTGAACAGGTCGCCGTTATACACCGGCGCGTCCCGCCGCACCGCCAGCGCCGCTTCAAAGGCGTCCCGGTGTACCGCGCCCCGGTAGAACTCCTTCTGCACCCTCGGGTGGACGATCAGCTCCGACAGGGGGTACTTCTCATAGATAGCCAGCAGCCGCGGCCACTCCGCTGGGTCGTTCTTCCCGATGCGTGTCTTGACGGATACCCGCATGTCCGGCAGCGCGGAAAATATCTCCTCCAGACACCGCTCCAGCTCCTCCGGATAGGCCAGCAGCCCCGCCCCCTTGTGCTTGGCGGTGACGGTGCCGGAGGGGCACCCCAGGTTGAAGTTCACCTCCCGGTACCCCATGGCGTACAGCTCCCGCGCCGCCCACACGAAGTGATCCCCCCGGTTGGTCAGCAGCTGGGGCACGACGTCCCCCTCCCCCTGCGTCACCTCGTCCAGCTCCTTCCGCTGGAACGCCAGATTCCCGTTGGGGGACAGAAACGGCGTAAAGTATTTGTCCGCCCCGCCGAAGATATCCCGCTGCGCCCTGCGCCAGATGTAGGTGGTCAGCCCCTCCATGGGCGCGGCGTACAGTTTTATGTCAACCATCGTATTTCCCCTCCAGCAGCTGCTCCAGCGCCGCGTCCCGCACCGGCGCGCAGTCGTACCCGGCCAGCGCCGGGAACACCTCCCCTACCTGCTCCGGCGCGGCCAGCAGCGCCAGCTTCCGCGCCCGCGGCAGGGTCTTGACGGCGTATTCCAGCCGGGCCGCCGCCGTCTTGCCGCCGCAGCGCCACAGCCCCGCCAGCGCCTGAGGCGGATGGGCACGGGTGTACTTTGCGCCCTTCCCCGTCATGTGCAGCGCCATGCGGCGGCGCAGGTCGTTGGTCATCCCGGTATACAGGCTGCCGTCCCGGCACACCAGCACATAGACCCAGTACAACGGCTCCGCCCCCTTTCTTCTCCCATCATACCCGATATTTCTTGCATTGGCAACCTCTGTATGGTAAGATACCATGTTGGAAAGCGAGGGATACGATGACCCTTTTTGACTATTATCTCCAATATATGACCGAGGTGTGGGAGGGCAAGCGCCCTGCGCCGGAGGGTATCACCCTGCCGGACAGCGGTGACGAGAGCACCCGCATACAGGCGCTGGGACAGCAGCTGCAGGCCATGGGCATGGCCGCCTTTGTCCGCGCCTGCGCCGCGCAGGACGGCGACGCCCTGCCGGAGGAGCTGTTCACCGAGAGTGCGCCCGTCCCGGATGCGCCCCCCGTCCCGCAGGCGGACGCCGCGCCCTCCGAGCCTGACCCCGACGCCGGTAAGCACGCCTTCGAGGTGTTTCTGGACTGCATCGCCATGGACGACGGACTGGTGCAGTACCTCATCGACGTGCTCAAGCGTATGGATCGCGCCGAGTTCTTTAAGCTGAGCCAGATCACCACCAAGCTGGATCTGGACCCGGAGGAGTTCCTCTACTGGCTGGCCCACCGGCAGGACTACGCCGGTGAGGACGAGCAGATCTGCGCCGCCGTCATGGATGCCGCGCTGCTGCGTCTGGCGCAGGAGGGCCGGCTGGACGTGGTAGCCGCCCTGCTCAGCGGCGACCGCAAGACCTTCGAGGCCCTGCGCTGCGAGGCCCCGGAGCTGGTACACCTGCCCGCCGCCACCTACGACTGGTACGCGCGGCACTATCTGGATCGGGACTATCCCATCCGGCTCATCATGCGCCTGAACGGCGTCAAATTTCCCGAGTGAGGTATCGACTATGCTGGAACAGTACAAAACCCTCGGCGTCAGCAACGCCGTGCTCACCTTCGGCGAGGGCGTTCTCGCCGGCCTGAAAGACCGCTTCGCGGACATCGACGCCATTGCCGAGGCCAATCAGCTGAAGGTCATCGCCGCCATGCAGAAGAACCGGCTGGCCGCCAACCACTTCAACCTCTCCTCCGGCTACGGCTACGACGACGAGGGCCGCGACAATCTGGAGCGCGTCTACGCCGACTGCTTCGGCACCGAAGCGGCGCTGGTGCGCCCCCAGATCACCTGCGGCACCCACGCGCTGGCGCTGGCGCTGGGCGCCAATCTGCTGCCCGGCGACGAGCTGCTCAGCCCCGTGGGCGGGCCCTACGACACGCTGGAGGAGGTCATCGGCATCCGCCCCTCCGCCGGCTCCCTCCAGGAGTACGGCGTTTCCTACCGGCAGGTGGATCTGCTGTCCGACGGCAGCTTTGACTATGACGGTATTCGGGCCGCCATCCATGAAAAGACCAAGCTCATCACCATCCAACGCTCCAAGGGCTACGCCACCCGTCCCAGCTTCTCCGTGGATCAAATCGGTGAGCTGATTGCCTTCTGTAAGCAGTGCAAGCCGGATGTCATCTGCATGGTGGACAACTGCTACGGCGAGTTTACCGAGCTGCGGGAGCCGTCCAACGTGGGCGCGGACATGATCGTAGGCAGCCTCATCAAGAATCCCGGCGGCGGTCTGGCCCCCACCGGCGGCTATGTCTGCGGCCGGGCCGACCTCATCGACCGCTGTGCCCGCCGTTTGTCCGCCCCCGGCTTGGGCCGGGAGGTCGGTGCCAATCTGGGCCTGCTGACCCAGCTGTATCAGGGCTTCTTCCTCTCCCCCACCGTCACAGCCTCCGCCGTGAAGGGCGCGGTGTTCGCCGCCGCCTGCTATGAAAAGCTGGGCTTCCGCGTAGTACCCGCCGCCGGCGAGACCCGCCACGACATCATTCAGGCCGTGGAGCTGGGCAGCCGCGAGGGTATGGTGGCCTTCTGCAAGGGCATCCAGGCCGCCGCGCCGGTGGACAGCTATGTGACGCCGGAGCCGTGGGCCATGCCCGGCTATGACAGCGAAGTCATCATGGCCGCCGGCGCCTTCGTGCAGGGCAGCTCCATCGAGCTTTCCGCCGACGGCCCCATCCGCCCGCCCTACGCTGTGTACTTTCAGGGCGGCCTGACGTGGTATCACGCCAAGCTCGGTATCCTGATGAGCCTTCAGAAAATGCTGGAGGCCGGCCTCATCTCACTATAATTATGTAAACTTGCAGAGGTAACTATGCTCCTCCCTAACCACCCTTTTCGACGGCGTCCGCCACCCGCAGCATTCTCCCGAAAATAATCTTATGTAAACCTAAAAGGAGAATATTATGTGGTTTTGGTTTTCCCTCATCGCTCTGATCTGCTGGAGCGGCTCCGACCTGTTCAGCAAGATCGGCTGTCAGGATGCGGACGATAAGTACAGCCATCTCAAGATGGTCATGGCCGTGGGCCTTGTGATGGGTCTCCACGCGGCCTACGAAATTTTCATCAACGGCACGGAGATCAACGGCAGCATCCTTCTCACTTACCTGCCGGTGTCCCTGCTGTACATCAGCTCTATGACCATCGGCTACATCGGCCTGCGGTACATCGAGCTGTCCATCTCCTCCCCCATCTGCAACTCCTCCGGTGCGCTGGTGGCCGTTCTGGCGCTGGCCACCGGCGGTCTGGGCGATCTGGTACCCGCTCAGCTGGTGGCCACGGCGCTGGTCTGCGTGGGCGTCATCGGCCTTGGCATCGTGGAGGCGCGGGAGGACGACGACCTGCGGGCCGCCCGGCAGGAGGCCAGCAACCATCGCTACGCCAAGTCGGTGCTGGCGCTGGCGCTGCCGGTGATCTACTGCCTGTTGGACGCGCTGGGCACCTTTGCCGACAGCCGCGTGCTGGAGACGCTGAACGAGGACAGCGCCAACTGCGCCTATGAGCTGACGTTCCTGCTGGCCGCTATCGTGTGCTTTATCTATGTGGTGCTCATTAAAAAGAGCAAGCTCATCCCCAAGCGGGAGGGCCCCAAGTACGTGGGCGCTATCTGCGAGACGGCGGGCCAGTTCGCCTACATCTACGCGCTGGCGGACACGGCCCATGTGGCGCTGGCCGCCCCCATCATCTCCGCCTACTGCGTGGCCTCCGTGCTGTGGAGCCGCCTGTTCCTCAAGGAGAAGCTGAGCTGGCGGCACTACGCCATGATCGCGCTGGTGGTGGCCGGCATCGTCATCCTCGGCCTGTACGACGCATAAAGAGCAAAAAAATTCCCCGACACCTGTCGGGGAATTTTTTTGCTCTTTTTACCGCCCGGTCATGACGGTCATGACCTCCAGCTCCTCCGGATTCAGGGTCTTCTTCATGGCAAGGCCCTCGTCGATGTCCACATTGACGATCTGCTCGCCGCTGGCGCAGATGATGCGGTTGGTCTGCCCTTCTGCCAGCAACTGCACCGCCTCGTAGCCCATGCGGGTGGCCATGACGCGATCCTTGGCGCTGGCGTTGCCGCCCCGCTGGATGTGGCCCAGAATGGTGACGCGGGGATCAAGCCCCAGCTTCTCCCGGATCTCCTCACCCACGGCGATGCCGCTGGCCGCGCCCTCGGCCACCACGATCATAAAGTTGGTCTTGCCGCTGAGCCGCGCCCGGCGGATCTTCTCGGCCACATGCAGGTCGAAGTCGTATGCCCGCTCCGGCACCAGCACCGCCGTAGCGCCCACGGCCACGCCCACATACAGCGCCAGATACCCGGCCCGGTGGCCCATGACCTCCACCACGGAGCAGCGCTCGTGGGACTGCATGGTGTCCCGCAGCCGGTCGATGCATTCCACCGCCGTGTTGGCGGCGGTATCAAAGCCGATGGTGTAATCGGTGCAGACGATGTCGTTGTCGATGGTGCCGGGGATGCCAACCACAGAGATGCCGAACTTGGACAGATCCTGCGCCCCCCGGAACGTACCGTCGCCGCCGATGGCCACCAGACCGTCCAGCCCCAGCAGCTTGCAGGTGTTGGCCGCCTTCTGCTGGCCCTCCCTGGTGCGGAACTCATCGCACCGCGCGCTGTACAGGATAGTGCCGCCCCGGTTGATGATGCGGCTGACGCTGGAGTTGTCCATCTCCATAAAGTCGCCGGCGATGAGTCCGGCATAGCCCCGGCGAATGCCCACGCACTCGATGCCCCGGGCCAGCGAGCTGCGCACCACCGCGCGGATGCAGGCGTTCATACCCGGCGCGTCGCCGCCGCTGGTCAGTACGCCGATACGCTTGACTGCATTGTTCATAAGACCTCTACCTCTTTCCCGTCTGGCGGCGCGGCCCGCAGGCCCGCGTCCCCGTATCTCATATTGTATCACGGCGCGAAGCGCCATGGTAACATCTGTTGTTTTTTCGGCTGCCCGGCCCCGCCGAGCGGGAAAAACGGCGTGCTCCGTACAATGGCCGCCTCGCGGACATTGTACCATACGTTCGGTCTGTTTGCAACAAGCATTTGCGAAAACTTCTTGGACAAACCGCACCTTTTGTGGTATGATAGAAACGGACGGCCACCCGCCGCCCCTCTATTTTCCCGGAAAGGATGAGTCTCCATGCACCCTCAGTTTGCCGAATTCACACCCCGCTGGTTCAAGCGGGCCTTTGTCTACACCGGCTCCATCGGGGAGTTCCGCTACCGCTTCAAGACCGACAAGGACGCAGGGCTGCTCCACGCCGCCGTCTACTCCCAGCTGTGCTACGAGCTGGCACGGGACGTTGAGGAGCAGGACTTCCCGTGGGACGAGGACGGCGTCCGGCAGCTGCAGGACTGGCTTCAGAGCCGCTATGAGGCCTACTGCGCCGCCAATCCCTGACGGACACCTTGTATAGCATACCATGCAAAAACAGGACGCAGACTGTGATCTGCGTCCTGTTCTGCGTTTTTTACTCCGCCAGCGTACCGTCGATATTGACCACCTGCACCGTCAGGGGAATGTCCCTCCCGCAGGCGGCCAGCGCCGTTTTCACCGCGTGCTCCAGCCCGCCGCAGCAGGGCACCTCCATCCGCAGCAGCGTCACAGAGCGGATGTCGTTCTCCCGGAGTATGGCGGTGAGCTTCTCGCTGTAATCCGCCATATCCAGCTTGGGACAGCCGATGAGCAGCGTCCGCCCCGTCAGGAACCGGCGGTGGAAATCGCCGTAGGTGTAGGCGGTGCAGTCGGCGGCGATCAGCAGGTCGCGGCCCGCGAAGGCGGGGCCGTTCACCGGCGCCAGCTTGATCTGCACCGGCCAGTTGGTGAGCTGGCCGGGCACGGGCTCCCCCGCTGCCGCCGGGGTCTTGGCCGCCATCTGGCGGATACGGCTGCCGGGACAGCCGCCGGTATGCGCCGCCGCACCGGACGCGGCTCTGGCGGCCTGCGCCGCCTTTACCGCCGCCTCGTCGTAGGCCGGGGCCTCCCGCTCCTCAAAGGTGATGGCGCCGGTGGGACAGGACGGCAGGCAGTCGCCCAGCCCGTCGCAGTAATGCTCCCGCATCAGCTTTGCCCTGCCGTTCACCAGGTCAATGGCCCCCTCGTGGCAGGCGTGGACGCAGCGGCCGCAGCCATTGCACTTTTCCTCGTCGATGTGAATGATCTTTCGGATCATGTGATCCCTCCTGTTCTGTTTGACAGCGTCAGTATACCGCCGCCAACCGCGAAAATTATGTTGCATTTGCAACAAAACTATGCCGGGATTTTTTCGGGAATTTCCCGGAACCTGTAAAAATAAATTCATGATATGCTTCAGGTCAATAGCAGGTTCGGCACACCATGAATTTATTTTTACGTTAATTTTATAAACTTCTGTTGATATATGGTTTTTTACCTGTCGCGCCACGCGCCGCGGGTCAGCAGCGCAAGCATGGGCATCAGCTCCAGACGGCCCGTCAGCATCTCCAGCGACAGGGCGATCTTGCTCAGGGGCGACAGAATGGAAAAGTTTTCCATCGGCCCCAGAATGCCCAAACCGGGGCCCACGTTGCTGATGCAGGTCAGGGACGCGGCGAAGGACTCCTGAAAGCCGTAGTTGTCCCAGCTGACCACCAGCGCACCGGCCAGCAGCACCGCCATGTAGGCCATGATGTAGGCTCCCGTGGACGACACCACCCGCTCCTCCACCGGCTGACCGTCCACCTTGATGACGCTGACGTGGTTGGGATGCACCATCCGCTTCAGCTCACGCACCAGCGACTTCCACAGGATCAGTACCCGGGACAGCTTTATGCCGCCGGAGGTGGAGCCGGCGCAGCCGCCGGTGAACATCAGCACCAGCAGGGCCATACGGCAGAACGTGGGCCACTGGGCGAAGTCCACCGTGGCAAAGCCGGTGGTGGTGATGATGGTCACGGTCTGGAACGCCGCGTCCGTGACGGATTCGCCCAGCGGCACACCGGCCTGCATCCGCAGGCACAGGCAGATCAGCAGCGTGACGCCCACCACGATGGACAGGTAGACCCGCAGCTCCTCGCTGCGCAGGGCGGCGCGGAGGCGTCCGGTGACGGCCAGAAACGGCAGGGAGAAGTTGACGCCGGCCAGAAACGAGAACGCCGTCACGATCCACATCACCGCCGGGCTTGCGCCTGACAGCGACGTGTTGTAGATGGAAAAGCCGCCGGTGGCCATGGTGGTAAAGGCGTGGTTGACGGCGGAGAACCACGTCGCCCCCGCCAGACGCAGGCACACCATCTCCAGCACGGTCAGCGCCACATAGATGGTATAGAGGATCTTGGCGGTGCTGCCCACCTTGGGCACCAGCTTGGACTTGATGGGCCCGGGGCTCTCCGCCCGCATCAGGTACACCGCGCCGTCCCCCAGCTTGGGCATCAGCGCCAGAAACAGCACCAGCACGCCCATGCCGCCCATCCACTGGGTCAGGGAGCGCCACAGCAGAACGCTGCGGGGCAGATGCTCCACCTCCGGAAACACCGTGGAGCCGGTGGTGGTCAGGCCGGACACCGTTTCAAACACCGCGTCCACATAGTGGGTCAGCGCGCCGGTGAACGCATAGGGCAGCGCACCGGTGAGGGACAGGGCGATCCAGCCCAGCGCCACGGCCATAAAGCCGTCGCGGCTGTGCATCTGCGCTTTTTTTACCGGCACCAGATGCAGCGCCGTGCCCAGCAGGATGCACAGCACCGCCGTGCCGAAAAACGGCAGCCACGCCTCGCCGTACAGCACCGACGCCGCCAGCGGCAGCAGCAGGAAGCCGGCCTCCACCCACAGCACATAGCTGGTGGTATTTGCGATCAGTCGAAAGTTCATAGCAGTACCTCAGTGATGCCGCAGGCTCTGCGGCAAAAGCAGGCACCCCCTGTCTGGCCGCGCAGCCGGCGGGGATGCCCTCTGTCGTGCAATAGATGCTGTCGTGCCATGTACACAGGTGGATTATATATCCCGCAGACGGTACTGTCAAGCGCAAGGGCCTGCGGGGGCGGAAAGCGGCGGCGCGGCCGAAAAATACTCCCCGGAGTAAACAGTTTCGTGAGAATACTATTTTTCTTGCCGCGCCGCTGGAGTATGTTAAAATTTTTTCATGCACTAAGCGGCAGTTTTAGAGAATTTTTCCTCACTTATACAACTTTTTTGTTTTGATTGACTTTTTTCGTTTTTTGTGGCATTCTTATCTCAACTTAAGCTCTGTTCTGCGCCCACCGGACGGTTGTCCGCGCAGCGCAGACGAAAGGAGGGTTCTGCCTTGAGCAGACTTGATATCAAGAGTCCCAGCCGCGCACAGACGGTGGTGGATAACCTCTACCGCGACGTGGAGCGCCGCATCGCCGCCAGTCCTCCGGGCCTGTGTCCCGTGGACATGTCGCTGGCGTTTCTGACGCTGTGCCACGCCCAGTCCTGCGGCAAGTGCGTGCCCTGCCGCATCGGTCTGGGGCAGCTGAGCAAGCTCATCGAAACGGTGCTGGACGGCTCCGCCGACCTGAGCACCATCGACATCATCGAAAAGACGGCCCGCACCGTTGTGAACACCGCCGACTGCGCCATCGGACGGGACGCGGCGCGGCTGGTGCTGGACGGTCTGGACGGTTTCCGGGACGATTACGAGGAGCACATCCTGCACCACCGGTGTCTGGCCGGTCTGCAGCTGCCGGTCCCCTGTGTGGCGCTGTGTCCCGCCGGCGTGGACGTGCCGGGCTACATGGCGCTGGTGGGCGAGGGACGCTACGCCGACGCCGTGCGCCTGATCCGTAAGGACAATCCCTTCCCCACCGCCTGCGCCTACATCTGCGAGCACCCCTGCGAGGCCCGGTGCCGCCGGAACATGATCGACGACGCCATCAATATCCGGGGTCTGAAGCGCTATGCCGTGGATCACGCCGGGGACGTGCCCCAGCCCGTCTGCGCGCCGTCCACCGGCAAAAGGGTGGCCATCATCGGCGGCGGCCCCAGCGGCCTGAGCTGCGCCTACTATCTGGCGCTGATGGGTCACAAGGTCACGGTGTTCGAGGAGCGGGACAAGCTGGGCGGTATGCTGCGCTACGGCATCCCCAGCTACCGGTTCCCCCGGCACCTGCTGGACGCGGAGATCGCGTCCATCCTGTCGCTGGGCATTGAAACCCATACCAACACCACCGTCGGCACCGACGTCTGGGTGGAGGAGCTGCAAAAGGATTACGACTGTCTGTATATCGCCATCGGCGCCCATCAGGACAAAAAGGTGGGGATCCCCGGCGAGGACAGCAGGAATGTGATGTCCGCCGTGGAGATGCTGCGCTCCATCGGCGACGACGTGATGCCCGACTTCACCGGCAAGCAGGTGGTGGTCATCGGCGGCGGCAACGTGGCCATGGACGTGACCCGCAGCTCCATCCGGCTGGGGGCGGACAAGGTGACATGCGTCTACCGCCGCCGCGTGGAGGACATGACGGCGCTGCCCGACGAGATCACCGGCGCGCTGGCTGAGGGCGCGGAGATCAAGCCGCTGATGGCGCCCGTCCGCATTGAGGCTGATGAGAACGGCTGCGCCGCCGCCCTGTGGGTACAGCCCCAGATCATCGGCGAGGCCGACAAGTCCGGGCGGCCCCGGCCCAACAAGGCCGATCTGCCGGAGGTACGCATCCCGGCGGACATCATCGTGGCGGCCATCGGACAGGGCATCGAGATCCAGGGCTTCGAGCAGGCGGGCGTGCCCATCAAGCGGGGCGTGTTCGTGGCGGGCCTGTCCGGGCAGGTGGGCGATATGGACAACCTGTTCGCCGGCGGCGACTGCGTCACCGGCCCGGCCACGGCCATCCGTGCCATCGCCGCCGGTAAGGTGGCGGCGGCCAACATCGACACGCACCTGGGCTTCCAGCACGAGATCGAGGTGGATGTGGACATCCCGTCGCCGCGGCTGAATAACCGCGGCCCCCACGGACGCATCAACACCACCGAGCGGGAGGCCTGTCAGCGCCGGTGCGACTTTGAGGACATCGAATGCGGCCTGACGGAGGAGGGCGCCCGCACCGAGGCGTCCCGCTGCCTGCGCTGCGACCACTTCGGCTACGGTATTTTCAGAGGAGGGAGGAACGTCAAATGGTAACGCTGACCATCGATGGGCGCACCGTTACGGTGCCGGAGGACACCACCATTCTGGAGGCGGCCCGCTCCATACATATCGACATCCCCACTCTGTGCTATCTGAAGGACATCAACGAGATCGGCGCGTGCCGCATCTGCATGGTGGAGGTGGAGGGTCAGCCCCGGCTCGTCCCCGCCTGCGACAATGTGGTGGACGAGGGTATGGCCGTACACACCAACTCCCCCCGCGTCCGGGAGGCGCGGCGGGTGAACCTGCGGCTGCTGCTGAGCCAGCACGACACCAAGTGTACCAAGTGTACCCGCAGCGGCAACTGCAAGCTCCAGCAGCTCACCAACGACTATAACCTGCTGGGCGAGCACTACATCGACGACCTGCGGAACGCGCCCCCGGATTTCTCCAATCCCGTGGTGCGCATCGAGAACCGCTGCGTCAAGTGCATGCGCTGCATCCAGATCTGCGACAAGGTGCAGACCATGGGCATCTGGGATCTGATGGGCACCGGCTCCCACACCACCGTGGGCGTGGCCCGTACCCGCACGCTGGGCGAGAGCGACTGCACGTTCTGCGGCCAGTGCATCACCCACTGTCCCGTGGGCGGTCTGCAGGAGCACGACGACACCGGCAAGGTCTTCGACGCGCTGGCAGATCCCCAGCGCATCACCGTGGTACAGATGGCGCCCGCCGTCCGGGCGGCGTGGGCAGAGTATTTCCACCTCGATCCCAAGTACGCCTCGGCGGAACGGATGGTCACGGCGCTGAAGACCATGGGCTTCGACTATGTGTTCGACACCAATTTCGCCGCTGATCTGACCATCATGGAGGAGGGCAGCGAGTTCCTGGAGCGCTTTACCCACCGGAACAAGTACCACTGGCCCATGTTCACCAGCTGCTGTCCCGGCTGGGTGCGGTTCGTCAAGAGCCAGTTCCCCGCCTACATCGGCAATCTGTCCACCGCCAAGAGCCCTCAGCAGATGTTCGGCGCGGTGGTCAAGAGCTACTTCGCCGATCAGCTGAACGTGGACCCCAAGAAGCTGTTTGTGGTATCCATCATGCCCTGCACCGCCAAGAAGGCGGAGGCGGCGCTGCCCACCATGAAGGACGCCGAGGGCGACCGGGACGTGGATGTGGTGCTGACCACACGGGAGATCGTCCGGATGTTCCGGGGCGAGCAGATCAACCCCGCCGTCCTGCCGGAGACGCCCTTCGACAGCCCGCTGGGCACCGGTACCGGCGCGGCCGTGGTATTCGGCGCTACCGGCGGCGTCATGGACGCGGCGCTGCGCAGCGCCTACTACATGGTGACGGGCAAAAACCCCAATCCCGACGCCTTCCACTCCGTCCGGGGGCTGGACAGCTGGAAGGAAGCGGTGTTCACCATCCCCGGCGCAGGCGACGTGCGGGTGGCGGTGGTCAGCAGTCTGGGCGCTACCCGGAAGCTGATGAACGCCATCGATGCCGGTGAGGTGGACTACGACTTCGTGGAGGTCATGGCGTGTCCCGGCGGCTGCGCCGGAGGCGGCGGTCAGCCCATCCACGACGGTGTGGAGATGGCGGCGCGGCGCGGCGGCGTGCTGTGGCGTCTCGACCGGACGGCAGATATCCGATTCTCCCATGAGAACGCCGACGTGCAGGCACTGTACAAGGAGTATCTGCGCCAGCCGCTGGGCCACAAGGCCCATACGCTGCTGCACACCGACCACTTCGGATGGAAGATGCCCAGCGGACACTGATAAGACGCAAAAAGACATCCCGCGCCGGGCGCGGGATGTCTTTTTCGTATGTGGGTCAGCGCTTCAGCGCCTTGCGGATCACCGGGGAGATGGTCACGGCGATAAGGCCGCCGATGGCCGCCGTCACCAGCTGCGGCCAGGAGAAGGACGCGGACATGGTGGCCGCTGCCGCCTCCGGCAGCTGTAGGGAGGGGATGGCCACCTTCGTCACCAGCAGGAACAGCACCGCGAACTTGCACACGGCGGCTGCGGCCACGGCCAGATAGCTCCGCAGTCCCAGCGGCTTGCCGCCGGCGATGAAGTGGAGCAGCAGCACCAGCACCAGATTGCCCACGGCGATGAAGGGCACGATCACCAGCTTGGCGGGGCCTACGCCCACCAGAAACGCGCAGAACGGGCTGGCGATGGCCACCACCGCGCCGCACCATGCGCCGCCCACCAGCGTGGACACGCCCAGTACCAGATTGACGCAGGAGCCGGTGACGAACTGGCCCAGCGGCTTGGTGGCCCACTGCAGCGCCACCAGCAGGGCGATCATCACCGCCGTTTCGGCGATCCAGAGGGTTTTATTTTTCATTGAAAGCACTTCCTTTTTGTTTTTCTCTATGATATCATGTCTTACATAGAATTTCGTTGCCATGGCAATGAAAAAGGAGGTACCGGCATGGACATTGATACGGGGCTGCTGCGGCGCACGGCGCTGTTCCACGGCATGGAGGACGGGGACATACGGCGGCTGCTGGACTGTCTCCACTGTCCGGTGCGGCGGTACGGACGGGGCGAGTTTCTGTGGCACGCCGGGGACGCGGTGCCCATGGCGGGCATCGTGCTGTCCGGCTGCGTGGACGCGGTGCAGTACGGTGAGGACGGCGGGGCGGTGCTGACCGTCCGGCAGGAAAAGGGCGGCGTGTTCGGCGACCTGCTGATGGCGGCGGGACAGGCCAGCCCCCTGTCGCTGGTGGCCTCCGCCGAGGGGGCGGAGGTGCTGTTCCTGCCGCTGGAGGGCATTCTGTCCGACTGCGGGCGGGGCTGCGCCTGCCACATCGCGCTGCGGCGGAACCTGCTGGCGGAGACGGCCAGCAAGTTCTGGCAGCTGCGGCAGCGGGTGGTCTATCTGACGGAGCCGCAGCTGCGGCGGCGCATTCTGCTGTTCCTCCGCGACCGGCGGGAGGAGACAGGCAGCGACTACTTCCGGCTGCCCTACTCCCGGCAGGAGATGGCGGAGGTGCTGGGCGTCAACCGCAGCGCCCTGTCCCGGGAGCTGGGGCGGATGCAGCGGGAGGGCCTGCTGGAGTTCTACCGCAGCAGCTTCCGGCTCAAGGAGGGCAGCCGGTAACATGAGAAGCCCCCTCCGCGCCGTGGCGCGGAGGGGGGCAAAATCGCAAAATAAAAAAACGGGTTTTATTTTGCGATCTTGGTCGCTGCGGCGGGTGATCGAACGCGAAAGGGAACCCTGACGGTTCCCTTTCACACTATCCTTCCCTCCGATACCTGTGACCGGGCAGGTTCTTTGACAGGCAGAAACCCCCCGCTCTGCGCGGCGCGGAGAGGGGGGTGTTTTTGGGGTTCTGCTTACCGGAACAGGCCCACGCCCAGAATGACGGCGCCCAGCACCACCAGCACCACGCCGGTGGCGCGGTTCAGCGTCCTGGGCTGCGCCTTGTTGGCGAACACGGCGGCAATACGCGCCCAGACCAGCGTGAACACCACGCACAGCGCCCAGACCGTCCAGTCCGGCGCGCCGCCGATGGCGAAGTGGGATACCGCGCCGGTGAGCGCGGTGAATGTCATGATGAACACGCTGGTACCTACCGCCGTTTTCAGCTCGTAGCCCAGCACACTGGTGAGGATCAGCAGCATCATCATGCCGCCGCCCGCGCCGATGAAGCCGCAGATGAAGCCGATGAACGCACCGCAGACCAGCGACTGGCACACCCGCTTTTTCGCCGACACGCCCAGCATGGCCTCCTTGGTGGTCATCACCGGGCGGACGATGAACTTGATACCCAGCAGGAACGTCATGAACACGGAGAAATTGCCCATGGTGCGGGCGGGCACCAGACTGGCGATATAGCTGCCCACCACCGTGAACGCCAGTACGCTGACCATCATAATGAGGCCGTTTTTCACGTCCAGATTCTTATTTTTATGGTAGGTATAGGCCGAGACGGCGCTGGCCAGCACGTCCGAGGACAGAGCGATGCCCACCGCCATGTAGGGCTCCATGTCCAGAAACGTGATGAGCATGGGGCTGATGACCGCCGCGGCGCTCATGCCGGCGAAGCCGGTGCCCAGACCCGCGCCCATACCGGCGAAAAACGTCACAAGGATCGTGATAAGAAGCTGCATATTCGGTACTCCCTCCTCTGTCCGGCTGCGCCGGACAGCAGATGCTCTACCCTACCACGGCGCGGGGCGCGTGTCAAGTCCGGGCGGAAAAAGAGATCCCGCAAAATGAAAAAACGACCCTCCGCGCCGGTGCGCGGAGGGTCGTTCAATGGGGGCAGTCTTACACCTGACCGGCCTTGATGCGGTCGAACTCGCTGTCCATGTCGGCGTTGGGCTTCTTCGTCAGCAGGGACACCACCACGATGACCAGCGCGCTGAACAGGAAGGCGGGCAGCAGCTCATACAGGCCGAACACACCGCCCAGCGGCTTCAGCACGCCGCGCCAGAAGAACACCATGGCGCCGCCGGCCACCATACCGGCGATGGCGCCGGCGCGGGTGGTGCCCTTCCAGAACAGGGAGAACAGCATCAGCGGGCCGAAGGCCGCACCGAAGCCCGCCCACGCAAAGGCGGTGATGCCGAAGATGGTGGAATTGGAGTTCCACGCGATGGCCATGGCCACCAGCGTAATGAGCATCAGGGTGATGCGGGAGCACCACATGACCTGCTTCTCCGTGGCGTCCTTCTTCACGATGCCGCGGTAGATGTTCTGGCTGACGGCGCTGGCCGTGATGAGCAGGTAGGAGTCGGAGGACGAGATGGCCGCCGCCAGCACGCCGGCGCAGGCGAAGCCCGCCAGCACCGGAGGCAGGAACAGGATGGCCGCGTCCACGAAGATGTTCTCGGCGTCGCTGTTGGACAGGTAGTCCAGTCCCACGATGCTGCGGCCCACGATGCCGATGAACACGGCGGCCGCCATGGAAATGACCACCCAGACGATGGCCACGCGGCGGGAGAGCTTCAGCTCCTTTTCAGAGCGGATGCCCATGAACCGCAGCAGCACCTGGGGCATGCCGAAATAGCCGAGGCCCCACGCAAGGCAGGACACGATGGACAGCACACCGTAGGGACGGGCGGCGCCGAACACGTCCACCTCCGTGGTGGAGGGGGTGGCGGACCGGACGAGGGAGAAGAAGCCGTCGATGCTCTCGGCGTTCTGAATGGCGGCGGACAGGCCGCCGGCAGCGCCCACGGACATGATAAGGATCAGCACCAGCACCGTGACCATCACCACGGCCTGCATGAAGTCGGAGGCGCTCTCCGCCAGGAAGCCGCCCAGAAACGTATACAGCAGCACGAAGGCCGCCGCCACGATCATCATGCTCTGGTAGGACAGGCCGAACAGGTTGGCGAACAGCTTGCCGCAGGTGCTGAGGCACTGGGCCGCGTAGACGGAGAAGAAGATGATGATAATGAGGGAGGACAGCACCATCAGGGTCTTATGCCTGCCCTCGTGATACCGCTTGGAGAAGAAGTCCGGCACGGTGAAGGCGTTCACGGCGATGCTGTACCGCCGCAGGCGGCGGGAGGTGATGAGGAAGTTCAGGTAGGTGCCCAGCGCAAGGCCGATGCACGTCCAGCCCGCGTCGGCAAGGCCCGTCCAGTAGGCAAGGCCCGGCAGGCCCATCAGCAGATAGCCGGACATGTCCGACGCCTCGGCGCTGAAGGCCGTGACCCACGGCCCAAGGCTGCGGCCGCCCAGAAAATACGCCTCCGCGTCCTTATTGGCGCGGCGGGCAAACACGATGCCGATAACGATCACCGCCAGCATATACAGCGCCATGGCCAGCAGATGCTGCAAATTCGCTCCATCCATGGGAAAGTCCTCCTTGACAACCGACACATGAAGATTTATAATGTGTCTCATAAAGATTTTGAATACATGGGCGTATCATAGCACCATGTGCATAAAAATGCAAGGGGTAAATTCACAAAATGGACACAAAAAAGTATGCTGTCGTCGAAAAAGTGGTGGAAAAGGCGTCGCTGACCAGAGCGGCGGAGGAGCTGGGCCTGACCCAGTCCGGCGTGAGCCACATCGTGGCCGCCGTGGAGGCGGAGCTGGGTCTGCCCCTTCTCAAGCGTACCCGCACCGGGGCGCGGCTGACGCCGGAGGGCGAGCGCATCATGCCCCACATCCGGGCCATCGTGGCGGAGGAGCGGCTGCTGTACCAGACGGCGGAGGAGCTGCACACGCTGGCGGCGGGCAAGGTGCGGGTGGGCACGTTCACCAGCGTGGCCACCCACTGGCTGCCGGCCATGATGATGCAGTTCCAGCAGGAGCACCCGCAGGTGGAGTTCGAGCTGTTCAACGGCGACTACCACGACGTGGATCGGTGGCTGGCGGACGGCAGCGTGGATCTGGCCTTCGCGGCGCTGCCGGCGGAGGGGGACAGCCGGTGCGTGCCGCTGTACCGGGACGAGCTGGTGGCCGTGCTGCCCAAGGGGCACCGGCTGTGCGCCCTGCCGGTGTGCCCGGCGGCGGAGATCGCGCGGGAGCCTATCATCTCCCTGCTGGAGACGTCCAACCACGACGTAAGGCGGGCGCTGGACGCCGTGGGCGCCAAGCCGGACATCCGGTTCCGCACCAAGGACGACTACGCCGTGATCGCCATGGTGCGGCAGGGGCTGGGCGTCAGCATCATGCCGTCCCTGCTGCTGCGGGGCAACAATGAGGGCGTGGAGCTGAGGCCGCTGGATCCGCCGGCCTACCGCACCATCGCGCTGGCCGTCGGCAGCGTGGAGGCCGGGCCTGCCGCCCGGCAGTTCGCGGAATTCGCCCGCGCATGGGTGCGGGAGAACGCATAAAAAACAGTCCCCCGGTGGGGGACTGTTTTTTTACTGTATGGTCTTTCGGGCGGCGGCAAGCAGGGCGGCACGGTCGTTGGGCAGGGCGCCGTCCAGCACCTGCGCCAGCAGCGCGTCCAGCGTGTGGCCGACGGCGGGGCCGTGCAAGCCCAGCGCCAGCATGTCCCGTCCGTCCACCGCCAGATCCCGCAGGGAGAAGCACGCCTGCTTTGCCAGCAGGGCGTCCAGTATCGCCTCCGCTCTGTCGAGCTCCGTCAGGCGGCCGCGATAGGCCGGGTGCTGGGCCAGATTGTCCGCCCGCTTTATCGCCAGCAGGCGGCGGAACGTGTCCTCCCCCAGCTGGTGGACGGCCCGGGCGATGGCCCTTTCCGTCCGGGGAATGTCCCGGTCGTGCCACTGCACCAGCGTCACGATCTCATGGGCGGTGCGCTTGTCCATCCGCAGGCGGCGGCAGAGCTTCTCCGCCAGCGATGCCGACACCCTGGGGTGGCCGTAAAAATGTCCCACGCCCTGCTCGTCCACGGTGAAGCAGGCGGGCTTGCCCACGTCGTGAAGCAGCATGGCCCAGCGCAGCACCGGCTCCGGCGGGATGGCCGCCACAGAGCGGGCGGTGTGCTCCCACACGTCGTACAGATGGTGGCGGTTCCGCTGGTCAAGCCCCACGCAGGGCAGCAGCTCCGGTAAGAACACGCCCAGCACGTCGGGGTACGCCAGCAGCACCGGCAGCACATGAGCGCCGCACAGCAGACGGTCCGTCTCCGACAGCAGGCGCTCGGCGGCGATGCCCCGCAGCAGCGGGGCGCAGCGGTGCAGCGCGGCGGCGGTACGCTCCTCCACGGTAAAGCCCAGCACCGACGAAAAGCGCAGCGTCCGCATGATGCGCAGGGCGTCCTCGCCGAAGCGCCTGTCCGGGTCGCCCACGCAGCGCAGGACGCCCCGGCGCAGGTCGTCCTGCCCGCCGTACAGGTCGGTGAGCGCGCCCCGGACATCCATGGCCATGGCGTTTACCGTCAGGTCGCGGCGGCAGAGATCCTCCGCCAGCGAATCAGAAAAATACACGGCGTCGGGGCGGCGGTGGTCGGAATACGGCCCGTCGGCGCGGAAGGTGGTGACCTCCACGGAAAGGCCGTCCTGCCGGACGGTGACGGTGCCGTGACGCAGACCCGTGGGGACGCTGTGTCCGGCGAACAGCGCGGCGGTCTGCTCCGGACGGGCGGCGGTGGTCACATCCCAGTCCTCCGGCGTCCGGCCCAGCAGGGTGTCGCGGACGCAGCCGCCCACCGCGTAGGCCGGGAAGCCCGCCTGCTCCAGCCGGGTCAGGACGGCGCTGACCTGTGCAGGGAACATATTGACCGCCTCCTTTCGCCCCGTAACGCCCAAAAACCGGCAAAAAAGCCGGTTGCACTTCCTGTTCGGGTGTACTATAATTAGATGTTACCACCAGTTTACAGAATTGTCAATTTTGGTATATCTTATTCCGGCGCTGCGCGCCGTTTGGAGGTCTTTTCTATGATGCATCCCGCTGCGGATATCCGCACACTGTTACAGCCCGGCCGGCGCGTCCATCTGGCCGGCATCGGCGGCGTGTCCATGTGCGCGCTGGCCGAGGTGCTGCAGGGCATGGGCCTTGTGGTGCAGGGCTCCGACATGACGGACAGCGATACGGTGCGGCACCTGCGCTCCGTGGGCATTGAGGTGGCCATCGGCCACTCCGCCGAGAATCTGAAAAGCTGCGACGCGGTGATCCGCACCGCCGCCATCCACGACGGCAACCCGGAGATCGCCGGGGCCATCGCGCGGGGCATACCCGTATACGAGCGGGCGCAGGCGTGGGGCGGCATCATGCGGGGCTACCGCAACGCCCTGTGCGTGTCCGGCACCCACGGCAAGACCACCACCACGTCCATGGCCGCCCACATCTTTATGGCGGCGCAGAAGGACCCCACCGTTATGATCGGCGGCACCCTGCCGCTGCTGCACGCCGGCTACCGGGTGGGACAGGGGGACACCATCATTCTGGAGAGCTGCGAATACTGCAACTCGTTCCTGAACTTCTTCCCCACGGTGGCGGTGATCCTCAACGTACACGCCGACCATCTGGACTTCTTCAAGGATCTGGCCGATATTGAACACTCCTTCCACCGTTTTGCGGAGCTGGTGCCTGCCGGTACCGGCAAGGTCGTGGTCAATTGGGACGATGAGGGCGCTCGCGCCGCCGTAGAGGGGCTGGATCGTCCCATGTTCACCTACAGCGTCAAAGACCGCGACACCGACTGCTATGCCGACAACGTGGCGTTCTTCGACGGGTACGGCGAGTTCGACATCATCATCCGGGGGCAGCGCTACGCCCATGTGGCGCTGCACGTTCCCGGTAAGCACAATGTATCCAACGCGCTGGCGGCGGCCGCCGCCGCCTATCTGCTGGGGGTGGACGGCAGCGCCGTGGAGGCGGGGCTTGCGTCCTTCACCGGCGCGGGACGGCGGTTCGAGCACAAGGGCGTCTATCACGGGGCGGAGGTGTACGACGACTACGCTCACCATCCCGACGAGCTGGAGGCCCTGCTCAACGCGGTGCAGCCCCTGCCCCACAAGCGGCTGATCTGCGCGTTCCAGCCCCACACCTACACCCGCACCGCCGCGCTGTTCGACGATTTCGTCCGGGTGCTTCGCCGCCCCGACAAGGTGATCTTGGCGGAGATCTACGCCGCACGGGAGAAAAACGAGCTGGGCATCTCCTCCCGGGATCTGGCGGCCCGCATTCCCGGCGCCGTGTACTGCTCCACGCTGGAGCAGGTGACGGAGGAGCTGGCCAAGCTGGCCCAGCCGGGGGATATGCTGCTGACCGTGGGCGCGGGGGACATCTACCGCGCCGGGGAAATGCTGCTGAAGCGGGGTGACGCGGAATGACCCTCTCCCCTGTTTACCGCAACACCCGGCCGGCCGGCGAGCTGCCGGCGCAGGAGGCCGCGGCCTTCGGCCTGCTGGAGCGGCTGGGCATCGACTACGACCGGGTGAGCCACGACGCCGCCTTCAATATGGAGCTGTGCGCCGAGGTGGGCCGGGCGCTGAACGTCAGCGTGTGCAAGAACCTGTTTCTGTGCAACCGGCAGAAAACCAGCTTCTACCTGCTGTGCATGATGCCGGACAAGCCGTTCCGCACCAAGGATCTCAGCGCCCAGATCAACTCCTCCCGGCTGAGCTTCGCGCCGGAGGAGTTGCTGTGGGAGCTGCTGCACTGCACCCCCGGCTCCGCCACCATTCTGGGTCTTGCCAACGACACAGAGCACCGGGTACAGCCGCTCATCGACCGGGAGGTCTATGACGCGCCGTACTTCTCCTGCCACCCCTGCATCTGTACCAGTACGCTGAAGCTGAAGACCGCCGACGTGCTGGGCAGGCTGCTGCCCTATACCGGCCACACGCCCACGGTGGTGGACTTGTAAAGATATAAATATGGCGTCCGCCGGTGGCGGACGCCATATTTTCGCCATATTTTCTTGCATTTTACACAAAAACCTCTTGCGCTCGGAAACGTTTTCAGCTATACTAACCGTATTCCCACCGGTGCGCCGCACTCCACTTCTTGCGCCGCACCGGCAAATGAAAAGGAGGAATGGGCCGCTGTGGCTGGCGGTGCGGCAGTGTGGAGACCTGCCGTAAGGCGCGAGGGACTTTCCGCCCCGCGTGAGGCTGTCGTCTGCGGAGGCAGGGCAGCTACAGTCAGGTAGTTATGGCAAAGGTGGTACTGAAGGATCTGAAGAAGGTCTATCCCAACACCGAGAAGAAGAAAAAGGTCAAGAAGGGCGAGGAGCCAGCGGAGAAGAAGAACAATCTCCAGATCACCGACGAGGGCGTCGTGGCGGTGCAGCAGTTCAATCTGGAGATCGCGGACAAGGAGTTCATCGTGCTGGTGGGGCCCTCCGGCTGCGGCAAGTCCACCACCCTGCGGATGATCGCCGGGCTGGAGGACATCACCTCCGGTGAGCTGTGGATCGGCGACAAGCTGATGAACGACGTGGAGCCCAAGGATCGGGACATCGCCATGGTGTTCCAGAACTACGCCCTGTATCCCCACATGACCGTGTATGAGAACATGGCGTTCTCCCTGAAGCTGAAGAAGGTCCCCAAGGACGAGATCGACCGGAAGGTACGGGAGGCCGCTGAGATCCTGGACATCACCCAATACCTCGACCGCAAGCCCAAGGCGCTGTCCGGCGGCCAGCGCCAGCGTGTGGCCATCGGCCGCGCCATCGTCCGCGACCCCGCCGTGTTCCTGATGGACGAGCCGCTGTCCAATCTGGACGCCAAGCTGCGCAACCAGATGCGCGCCGAGATCATCAAGCTGCGCCAGCGCATCGACACCACGTTTATCTACGTCACTCACGACCAGACCGAGGCCATGACGCTGGGCGACCGCATCGTCATCATGAAGGACGGCTTCATCCAGCAGATCGGCACGCCGCAGGAGGTGTTCGACCATCCCGCCAACCTGTTCGTGGCCGGCTTTATCGGTACGCCGCAGATGAATCTGTTCGACGCACGGCTGGTAAAGCAGGACGGCAGGTACGCCGTGGCCATCGACGGCATCACCGTGGAGCTGGCAGACGACAAGCAGGCGCGTCTGAGCGCGAAGAACGTGGAGGAGCAGGATATCGTGCTGGGCGTCCGCCCCGACCATATCATGCTGTGCGCTGAGGGCGTCAAGGGCAAGGTGGACGTCAGCGAGCTGATGGGCTCGTCCGTGCATCTGCACATCTCCACCAACGGCCACGACGTAGTGGTCATCGTCCCCACCAACGGCAATGCCGCCCACTTCCCCATGGGCAGCGAGGTCAACATGATCTTCGGCGGCAACGTGGCCCATGTGTTCAGCAAGGAGACGGAGAAGAATCTGGAGTGGTAACGCCCCCCCTGAAACAAAAAAAGCAGTCCCCGCGCCTGCGCGCGGGGACTGCTTTTTTCACTTGTTCTTCTCGTAAAGCACGGCCAGACCGTACAGCAGCAGATCCTCGTTGAGCAGGATCTCGTGGGTACAGATGGGGACGATACAGCGGGCCAGCCCGCCGGTGGCCACCACGGTGGCCTGCTGCCCCAGCTCGGACTCCATGCGGTCGATCATGCCGTCCAGCAGCAGGGCCGTGCCCAGAATACTGCCGCTTTTCATGCAGTCCACCGTGTTGGTGCCGATGGCTCTTGGGGGGGCGTCCAGCGAGATGCTGGGCAGCAGCGACGTGTGGGACGCCAGCGCGGACAGGGAGAGCTGGACGCCGGGGATGATGGCACCGCCCCGGAACGCGCCGTCCGCGTCCACCACCGTGACGGTGGTGGCGGTGCCCATGTCGACGAGGATCAGCGGCGGCTGGTAGATATCCAGCGCGCCCACCGCCGCCACCAGCAGGTCGCTGCCCAGTGTGGCGGGATCGTCCAGACGCACCGTCAGATCGGAGCGGATGTCCGGCCCCACCACCATGGGCTCGATGCCGGAGAGCATCTTCACCGCCTCCGACAGGGAGCGGGTCACCTGCGGCACAACGGAGGAGATGATGGCGCCGTCAAAGGCGTCGGGCGCGATGTGGGCAAACTCCAGCAGGCGGCTGATGGTCACGGCGTATTCCGCGCCGGTGGTGAGCCGGTTGGTGGCCATGCGGCAGAGGTACCGGATGTCCCGGCCCTCCATGCAGCCCATGACGATGTGGGTGTTCCCGATGTCCAGCGCAAGGATCATAACGTTATCCCCCTTACTTTCCGTTCTGCACCGCCGTCCTGCGGGCGGCCAGCTTGCCGCGGCTGAACACCACGGCCTTGGCGATGACGGCGCCGGTGAAGAAGCAGACGATGGCTTCGATCAGGCCGTTGACGCCCACAAAGGCGATGACGAACAGGAACGGGTTGGCGCTGCCGAGGGCCTGCACGATGTTCTGGATGAACTCCGTGTGGTAGAAGCACAGGCACAGGGTGGTCATGAAGAACACGGTGTTGCACAGCGCGCCGCACAGGCCGGCGGCGCCGAAAGACCACAGGCGGCTCTTATCCACCTTGCTGAGGGCCTTGAACGCCAGACCGCAGAGCCAGCCCGCCAGAATACGGGTGGGGACGCAGACCAGAAACGTGTAGATGGGGTTGATGCCCAGCAGCACCACGCCGAAAGAGCTTTTGCCGAAGCACTCCCAGAAGCTGATGAGGCCGAACACACCGCCCAGCAGCGCACCGGCGGCGGGGCCCATAACGATGGCCCCCACGATGACCGGCACCAGCATGATGGTGATCTCCAGACCGGCGGTCTTGATCATGCCAAGACCTGTCAGCTCCAGAAGCAGCATGATGGCGATGAGCACCGACAGCTGCGCCATGTCCTGCACGGACAGTTTCGTGCGAGGGGACTCGCACTTCATGATCTCGTTATTCATATTTTACCTCCTGCTGCCGCCTCCGTCCAGCAGAGTGCGGCGCGTGGTATTATGATACTATATTTTTTCGCATTTGCAAGTGCAAAATAGTAACAATTTTCCGCGCAGCACAGGCGGCGCTTCCTGATAGGGCGGTCGGGATGCAGGAACGCCCCGCACTGTGCCAGTGCGGGGCGTTCGTCAGGCTTATTCAGGGCTGTTACTCCACCGTTACTGCGGCGGGAAGCGCGTAGATGGACATCGTCTCCAAAACATTCTTTGTGTTGTAGCCGCGGACGGAGTAGTTGGTCAGCTTGCCCGGTGTGATATACTCGGCGGGGATGGTGATGGTGGTATCGGCCGTCTTGAGGCTGCCGCCGATCCACTCGAATCCGCCGTCGTTCCACATGTAGACGCGGTAGTAGCTGACG
>ENA-OZLS01000164-OZLS01000164.1-human-gut-metagenome-genome-assembly--contig:-NODE-164-length-28850-cov-10.199028_pt1 | contig 28850 bp, 20 predicted proteins | sample MGYA00243864_ERZ653793 | MGnify/ENA primary metagenome ERZ653793 (study PRJEB26926, sample SAMN06164605) | human gut metagenome | biome: ENVO:00009003; feature: ENVO:2100002; material: ENVO:00002003...
AGACAGACACTTCACCGGGGGCTCCCTTGACGAAGGAAAAGCAGGTATCGAAGTTGAGTTGGGTCCGTTGTCCCTTTTTATTAAAGGTCCAGCCGCCGCACTGGGCGTAAATGGACGGGTCTACATAGAGCTTCTTGCGCCAGGAGCGGGGATGATTCTCCAGTTCCAACAGCGTTTCCAGTGCCCGGCCATCGCCCTGGAAAGCAAGGCAGCACATCAGGTTGGACGCTTCACTGGAATCCTCTGTGGACAGCAGCGCGTGGATCAGGCCCTCCCCCACATCAGCGGGAGCGTGATAATAGATCTCACAGGGCCAGAACACCCCTGCGGCCAGCGCCGCCCGCTGGATTTCCGGGGTGATGGCGTCCCGGTAACCCAGCAGCTGCCAGAAGTCGGTGCATTCGGGGTCCTCCATATCAGCAAGCCGATGGATGTTCTGGATCAGGTTTTTCTGCTTTGCAGCAATCTGTTCCGGCGTCCAGGCCAATGCAGTTTTTCGCTCTTGCTCACACTTGCATTTCCAGCACAATCCGTCATAGCCCAAAGGGGTCCCACAGCCGGGACAGGTATATTTCAGACTCATATTTTTCGACTCCTTTCAGATGATAGAAAAACGCCCTGCGACACCCTGCCACTTGGACAGGCTGACGCAGGGCGCGAAAAGGCCGCACAGAACCAAGACCTGTATCCCAAGGCTCTGTGTCTGACGATATTCTGCTGTCTTTCCCGTCCGTTTGGACATGGGTACTCATCTCTATCCATTTGCTTTCACCTACCGCACATGCTCTTTTACCCGCTCCATCTCGTCCACCAGAGCCCTGACCTGGAAGTCCACCATATCCTCCGCCACCTCTGGGAATAGAAATGGCATGGTGTCTGGAATGGCTTTGTGTACCATCATCATGCTGAGGGCCAGATTGCCAAACAGCCGGGGATCAATACTGTCCACAGGGAGGCCAAAGATGGAAAGCAGCTTTCCATAAAAAATAATCTGATCCCGCCGGAACGCCTGAAAATTCTCCTCGGAAAGGCAGTGGCGCACTTGCTGCTCCTCCTCAATGGACAAAACGGCAACTCCGCTTTTAGCTCCATAACAGCAGTTTTTCAGAAAGGTTTCCACTCCCGCCCGCCAACTGAGTCCGGGGTCCTCCATTAGGGATCTGGCATAATCCAGCAGCTTGGGCTGTTGGTATCGCAGGGCGTAGAGCACCAGTTCTTCCTTGGATGAGAAAAAACTGTAGAAGAAGGTCTTGGAGATCTCTACTTTTCTGCACAAAACATCAATACTGCTGTGAATCAATCCCCGATCCGCGATACACTGAATCATGGTGGTCATTAGGGCATTCCGCACTTGCACTCTATCTTCTTCAGAATAGGCTTTTCGTGCCATATCTTCCCATCCCCCTATAAAGAACAAAATCATAAAACGGTATTTATATAATAACTGCACAGAAAAAAATATACAACTATATTTTGAAAATTTTTTATGAACTAAATAGCGGTGAACTAAATAGCGGCAAGCAATGCTTGTGGCTATCCATTTCGCCACAAACGCTTGTTGAGGGCGCTGCCCCCAAGCCCCTTTGAACACAGGATTTTATCCTGTGGCCACGCGTTCTGCGAATGCTTTTGACCGCGATCAGCTCACCGCTGGTCGTGGTCTTTTTCTTTCTCCTGTTTCTGCTCCTCGTCCATTTTCAGCAGCCGATCCACATTCGCTTTGGCCGTCAAAAGTTCCCTCATTTCTTCGCGGGAACGCCGGTATTCAGCATAGATTTTTTTCTTTTCCTCCAGGAGCTTGGCATACTCAGTTTGCAATTCTTTGACCTTGGGCAGCTTCTTAACCCCCATATCGTCGAAAGCATTTTTTGCTGCCTGGTGGAGCAGGATTTCTGCTTCATGTTCCTGGCGGAATTTCTTAGAGTAACCAGCCTGTCGATAAGCTACATAGATCTCGCGGGTCTTAGCATAATTGATAATGTGGGTCCGCAAGACAGCAATCTCCGCCATGCGTTTTTCCGCCGCTTTGATCTGTGCCGACAGTTCGTTATGGTGGGCTGTGGCCGCTGCCGCTTTTTCCTCCAGCACTGCATATTCCAGCAGATTATGCTCGGTAAGAAAATTCATCGTCTGCGCCATCTGTTTGAGATTAAAGACCTTGGCCCAACGCGCATACCCAGCACCTTTTCCAGCACGGAGTTTTTCTTGGATGTCCACCAGCAGATTAACCTTGGGAGGCTCCGCTTGTACGGTGGATTTTTTACGGGGTGTGTGCTGCTTTTTCCCTGCCAGTACCGCACGAATTTCTGCCTCACTATATCCGGTTCCCAGTCCTTCATCCATCCGGGCAACATTTTTCCATCCGGGAGCCTTGAGGCGAATTGCTTTTCCGCGCCGGGTTACTTCGCAGCCCATCTCGGAAAGCATTTTCAGTAACTCATCAAAGTCTGTAGGCTTTTGCTCCAGTGCCTGGTCGATCATCATTCTCAGCTGCTCCCGATGGGATGGCTTCGCCTTATCGCCCAACCATTTATTGTAGCTTTTGCCATGGGGATTGGGATTCTCGATAATGGACAATCCATTTTCGATACAGATGGTGTCGCTCAAACGCCTAACAGCCTTTGTACTGCCCCAGAAGTTTCGGAATTTTCGGTCACAGTCCAGATTGACCGAACTCCAAATAATGTGATTATGCACATGGGCTTTGTCAATGTGAGTGCAGACAATAAAGGCGTGGTTGCCTTTGGTAAACCGTTTGGCAAATTCCACTCCCAGCCGGTTGGCTTCTTCCGGCGTGATTTCACCCGGACGGAAAGACTGACGGACATGGTAAGCAATCACATCGTCTTTTCCGCGCACCCTTCCGGTTATGGCAATATACTGACGCTTGGCCATAACAAACTCTGTGTCTGCAATCCGGCTATCACACTCATATCCGGTAACGAGCCTGCCGTTGTCTGTCTTTTGGGGATTAGCCACATAGTCGATAATATCACTGATCGCAGTGCTTTCTGTGCGGCCCTTGCCGATGTGCAGCGGCATAATTCGTGTTGTTGCCATGAAGTTCCCTCCCTTCAAAAAATGGGCAGTCTCAGCTGCCCATCTCGTCACAGTATGAAATAATTTGTTTCTTTTTTTGTTTGGCGCACCGTAGTGTTGTGGCAGCTCCACCCCAATCATGGAGAACATAAGCAACGACTACATCAGCAGACTCTACCATCCAGCGGTTTCTATGAGAAATCGCAAACCGGTGCGGGACAGTTTCCAGTGGCGGATAAATGGTGCTGTCGTAACCTGAAGTGCCCCTCCCGGTGTTAAGATATGCCAGAACAAGAATCAACTCAATATGTGGATACCGTTTTTTCTGCACTCTCAGAACGGATGCCGCCAAGCTATCAAAGGCTCCATAACCACCCAGGTAAAAGGTAGTCGCTCCTTGCTCAATTAGTTTTTCCGTAACATCGTATAGCCATTTCTCTATTTTCTCACTTTGCAAGATCTGTGCATGGCCACAAAAGGTCACAGTCATAAGAACACCCCTGATCCTATCTTAGCGCAAATAGCACTATTAGTACAGTCACAGGGACTAATTTTCACGCGCCTGCCCATATAATAATTTTAGTACAGGGACAGGGACGGTGAGTGAAATTGAAGCTAAATCAGGCGGTCAGTAGACGCCTTTCAGAATTGCTGGAGGAGCGGAAAATGACGCAGTATCAGCTGTATATGAAAAGCGGCGTTCCCAAGTCCACCATAGGCAATATCATTAACTGTTCTTATGATTCCGTAAAGTTGCGTATCATCCATGAGATGTGCCAGGGATTGGGAATTGGAATAGGCACCTTTTTTGCATCACCACTTTTTCAAGAAGGTAATCTCGAACCATAAGACCTCCGACGAAAAATCCGCCGGAGGTCTTTGTATTACCTGTAAACCAAATCACGAATTGTAAATTTCAAATCCTGAGCCTTACCCAATAACCAGATGGCTGCCATTGGCAGACCGTATGGGCTGATAAGGAATGCCATCACCAGCAGAATGATGCCGTTTTGTAGAGAGTAAGTAATCATTACTGCCACGCCCAACAGAGCAACCACCGTACTGAGCAGCCCCAGTACTAAGCCGCATACATAAACAATTCCTACACACATCCAAATGGCAACCGTGAGCACCACCACTACTGGTGCGGCAACGATCTTCAAAATCAGTTTGAGCAAGCCAATCACTATATTCATATCGTCTCCTCCTTTAAGCTGCTTTCTATCCTCATTATGATTGAAACCAACCGAACTCGCAAGGATATGAGCAAAAAGGAAAACGGAGGAAGGAGCGGCGAAAAGAACGCCGTTCCTTCCTCCGCAGATGGGGCATATATCCCTGTTACGAAAGTCTGGAAAGCTGGGTCAGGATTTCTTTCACGCCCTCCCACAACTGTTCCTGTCGCTGAGCTATATCCTCCAGATCAGCATCGTAAACTCGCCCAGTCTCATGCACCCGTCGAGTAAGCTGATTCAGGTTATTGCTGCTCCGGCGCAATAGGGACACCAGCTCCTTCAGCTCTGGTAAATCCAGTCTTATCGCATAGCCGTCCAGCGCCATTTTCCGCAGATAGGCTTCCCGATTCTTTGTCCCAAGCTGAGACATTTTCTGTTCGATCAGCGCCAGCTCCTCTTGGGAGACTCGGAAATTGAGCTGGACATCCCGCCTGCGTTTGGGGGTACTCATCGCTCCGGCTCCCGTTTTTTATGGGCCGGAGCTTTCGGGGCTGCCTGTTTAGGCTCCTGCTTCAAATGCTCCCGAACAGAGGACCGGGGCTGGCGCAGCTCCTTGGAGCGGTCCTCGTTGGCCAGAATGGTGGCATAGGTCCCAGGCAGTCCTTTCATGCCGGTAAAAGCCAGACTGCGAAACGGCAGAAGATTCATCAGCCGGTCATGGTCTTTGCTCCCTGCACGGTTCAGAAACTCCGGGGAAATACGGGCCATGTAATGGGTCCCGTGGGGGCTGTTCGGCACATCCGGTGCGCGCAGCTCCCGCAAAATCCGTTCAGCCTCTGTCTGGATGTCCTCTGCCGTCAGCGGCTGGCGGCGCAGATGTTCCTCGCGCACCAGATCAATAAACCCATTCAGGACAGCAGGGTGGCTGTTCAGGGCATAGCCGCACCGGACGGTATCGGAGTTATAGTTGGGGATAGTCTTGGCCCATTCCTTGTTGCGGGGCGAGTAGCGTCCATCCCAGTCCTGGAGCTGGACGGTGTTGGCAAGGACCAGCATGACCCGGTCCAGGCCGTAGGTCTCGATCACACCCTTGGCGGCATCGTGACTGAGATACATCCCGTCGAAGTGTTCCCGCACCGCTGCTTCAATGGCCTCTTTGCATTGGAGATTGGCGTTATTGGAAGCCCGGTACTGTTCCAGCTCTCCATGCTCTTTCGCATACACAGCAGAGTGAGGGTAAATGGCGGCTTTCCGCAGCTCCGCCTGGGCCTTGCACGCATCATCGGCCCGGTTCTCAATGCTGTCCCGGATCACATCCATGTAGCCGGTCTCCAGCTTCTCAAAGTGACGGTACACATCGGCCAGCGGTGTGGGCGAATCCAAGAGGGCCTGGGCCTGGGCGTCGGTCAGCTCCAGCTGCTCCATCGCCATCACGATGTCCTCCCGAACAGTGTACTCATAGGCATGGTTCAGGACCTCTGCCGGAGGCTGGCTTTTCAGCCAGTCCCGGTATTTGTCCTGTTCAGCGGCCATCTTCTCATAAAGGGCCGTATTCAGATCGTTGGTATTCATGTTATCGCACCTCCTCATGTTGTTTCGGTTTCTTGTCAGGACTGCGGGGTGGCACCGGGCGCTTCAAGCTGTCCAGCACCGAAGGCCGTGCGCTCTTGGCAACCACAGTTTCCGGCTGGGCGTGGCCCTTGCCGTCAATGTTCAGCAGCGTGTCCAGTTCCACCAGACGGGCGGACTTGACTCGCAGATCATCCTCAAAGGGAAACGGCTTTCCGATTTCCTCTTTGGCTGCGGCCTGCTGTTGGTAAAGGTTGTCCAGCTGGTTTTTCACGGCTTCCAAACGCTGAGGCATCTGAGCCAGTGCATTGTCGATACGGGTGAGGTTTCCGCGCGGGTCTGTGCCGAGGCTTGCCCGGTGGGTCATCTGGCCTTTCAACAGGAGCGTATATTCCTGTTTCCAAGCGGAAAACTCCACGGACATAGTAAAGCCCCGGTAACTGCCGATCTGCACCGGTTCGGAGCCTTTGACCTCCTTACAGGCGTCCAGCAGGGCTGCACCGGCGTTTTCTTTGTCGGTCAGAACATCGCCCCGGATCTCCATCCCAGCAAAGCCATCCTCCGGGTGAGGATGAGCGGCCAGGGTCTCCAGGTCCGCTTCAAAGCCTTTGATAAATCCCTTGTTGGTTTCGATTTCCTGGGGGAAGTATTTGAGCAACTGATCCTCCAGGCGGTACTGCTTGCTCTGATGGTCGGCTTTCATCAGCTTCAGACGCGCAACCTCCACATCCAAATCCATGCGCTCCTTGATACGGGGGTCTCCGGCGCACAGGGCCTTGATCTCGGCAAAGGACAGCGCCGTTTCGTCCACATCATCGCAGGAGCGGACCGGCGATTTAGAGGTCATAATCTGAGAAATGAATTTTTGCTTGTTTTCAACCGTCTGCCAGAGATAAGCGTCAAAAGTTCCCTCGGTGACATAACGGTACACATGGACAAGAGGGTTCTGGTTGCCCTGGCGCTCAATACGGCCCTTGCGCTGGGCAAGGTCTCCCGGACGCCACGGACAATCCAGGTCATGGAGGGCCACAAGGCGGTCCTGCACATTGGTGCCAGCGCCCATTTTGGAGGTGCTGCCCAGCAGAACACGCACCTGCCCGGTGCGTACCTTGGAAAACAGTTCTTTCTTCTGCACCTCGGTCTTGGCCTCATGGATAAAAGCAATCTGCTCGGCGGGCATTCCCTGAGCGATGAGCTTCTGGCGGATGTCCTCATAGATGGTAAAGGCAGGCTCAGGCTCATCCAACGGCACAGCCTGTTCCAGCGCATGAAGTGTGGGATTGTCCAGCGCCTTGGCTGCCTTTTTGGAGGAAGCGGACTGGGCCTGGGGGGTGGAAATGTCGCAGAATACCAGCTGGGTCAGCTTGTCAGCCTCGCCGTCCCGCCAGATCTGCATGATATTGCCCACACACTGATTGACCTTGGTGCCGGGTTCATCCGGCAGCAGCTGGTTGATGATACGCTGGTCCAGGCCCAGCTTGCGGCCATCGCCGGTAATCTTGAGCATATTGTCCTCTGAGGGGTCAACGCTGCCGCTGTGTACCCTGGAGGCACGCTCGGAGAGAACCTGCACCATCTCTTTTTGGTGTTCAGTAGGCTGGGCCACGATGTTGTGGTATTCCACCTCCGGGGTGGGCAAGTTCAGCTGATCGGCGGTTTTGATGTCGGCAACTTCACGGAACAAGTTCATCAGCTCCGGGAGGTTGAAAAACTTGCTGAATCTCGTTCTTGCCCGGTAGCCGGTGCCTTCCGGTGCCAGCTCCAGCGCCGTGACGGTTTCTCCGAAGCGGCTGGCCCAGCAGTCGAAGTGGGTCATGTTCAGCTCTTGCAGGCGGTCATACTGGAGATACCGCTGCATGGTGTAAAGTTCGGTCATGCTGTTCGATACGGGGGTGCCAGTGGCGAAAATCACACCACGGTTTCCGGTCAGTTCATCCATATAGCGACACTTTGCAAACATATCGCTGGACTTTTGGGCATCGCTTGTGGAGAGACCTGCCACATTCCGCATCTTGGTGTATAAAAACAGGTTTTTATAGTTATGCGCCTCATCGACGAACAGGCGGTCCACACCCAACTGCTCGAATGTTACCACATCGTCCTTGCGGCTCTCGGCCTGCAATTTCTCCAGCCGGGCTTCCAGGGATTTACGGGTGCGCTCCAGCTGCTTGACCGTGAAACGCTCACCGCCGCTGTACTTCACCTCGGCAATGCCCTCGGTGATTTCGTCGATCTGCTCCTGAAGGAGCCGTTCCTGACGCTCTCGGCTGATGGGGATTTTCTCGAACTGGCTGTGACCCATGATGATGGCGTCATAGTCGCCGGTGGCAATACGGGCGCAGAACTTCTTGCGGTTGTGGGTCTCAAAGTCCTTTTTGGTGGTGACAAGAATGTTGGCAGAGGGATAGAGCCGCAGAAACTCCGACGCCCATTGTTCGGTCAGATGGTTCGGCACCACAAAGAGGGATTTCTGACACAAGCCCAGGCGCTTACTCTCCATGGCGGCAGCCACCATTTCAAAGGTTTTACCAGCGCCTACCTCGTGCGCCAACAGCGTATTGCCGCCATATAGCACATGAGCAATAGCGTTTTTCTGGTGTTCCCGCAAGGTGATGGCCGGGTTCATGCCGCCGAAAGTAATGTGTCCGCCGTCGTATTCACGGGGACGGGTGGAGTTCATTTCCTCATTGTACTGGCGGACCAGAGCTTGGCGGCGGTCCGGGTCTTTCCAAATCCAGTCTTTGAAAGCGTCCCGGATAGCTTGCTGCTTTTGGGCGGCCAGGGTAGTCTCTTTGGCATTCAGCACCCGGCGCTCTTTGCCGTCTGCATCCTCTATGGTGTCGTAGATACGGACATCCCGCAGGTTCAGACTGTCCTCCAGAATCTTGTAGGCATTGGCACGGCTGGTTCCGTAGGTAGTATAGGCTGCCACATTGTTCTGGCTTACAGAGCTTTTGCCGGTGATCTGCCACTCGGCGGTGAAAGAAGAATAGTTGACCTCGATATTGCGCTGAAGATAAAACGGCGTGTCGAAGGTCTCATACATAAACTGCTGAATGTACTCTTTGTCGATCCAGGTAGCGCCCAGGCGCACCTCAATCTCCGACGCATCCAGGTCTTTGGGCTGGGCAGCGGTAAGGGCCTCCACATTGACTGCAAAGGAAGGGTCCTGTTGTGCTGCCCGCTGTGCCTGACGCAGCTTGCGCCGTACATTGCCGGACAGATATTCGTCAGCGGTCACATAATGGGGAGTGCCGTCTTTCTCCACCTGTCCCGGTACACGGAAGATCACGCCTTGCAGCTCGGTGGCCAGTTCGTCGCCGGTCTTGCCGGTCAGCTCCGCCATATACGCCATATCGACACAGGCTTTTTCGGAAATTGATACGGCCAGAGCTTCACTTGCGGTATCCACAGTGTCCACCGCCTTGTGAGGCTTGATGGTGCGCTTGGTGAACATATCCGCCTTGCGCTCCAGCTTGCCGTCCTCGTCAATGACTTCTAGCGCGCAGAGCAGATAGTAGCTGGAATCATCAGCAAAGGCCAGCCGGTTCGCCCGGTCATTGATAAGGCCATATTTTGCAGAGAAGCTGTCATAGAGCCGGTTCAGTTCGGCCTGTTTGTCCTGGATGGCGCTGTCCGGTGTGGCGGCGTCCATTTGCAGATCAATGAGCTGCTGGACACATTCCCGCAGACCCACCAGCCCTTTCACACGGGCTTCGGCGGTGGCATTCAGGTCAGGCCGTACCATACGGCTGTTTTCACGGTAATACACATCGCCGTCCACAACGGTGTAGGAGTAATTTTTCACATTGGGGTCAGCAGGGATAGAAGTGTCGATGGCTTCGCCCTCGCCCAGCTCCGGCAGCTCGGCCTCCTGGTAGGTGCCGCGAATGTACTTCACGGCATCATGCAGCTGATCGGCAAGCTCCAGCCCCTCGATGGAATTCACGGTGTAGTCCATGCCATGGGCGGTGCTTTCCGGTTCCTGTCGGCCCAGCACCATTTCCGGGTGGTCCAGGAAATAGCGGTTGATGGCAAAGCCGTCCTCGGTCTGCCCGGTCTGCGTCCACTCCGGCACGATGTCCAACGGACGGTCACGCTTTTGCAGGAAGATGATGTCCGAAACGACCTCGGCACCTGCGTTCTTTTTGAAAGCGTCATTGGGCAGACGGATGGCCCCCAGCAGCTCGGCGCGCTGAGCAAGATACCGGCGCACGGTGGAATCCTTGGCGTCCATCGTGTAGCGGCTGGTGACAAAGGCCACCACGCCACCGGGACGAACCTGATCCAGAGCCTTGGCGAAAAAGTAGTTGTGAATGCTGAAATTCAGCTTGTCATAGGCTTTATCCCGAACCTGATACTGGCCAAACGGAACATTACCCACCGCCAGATCATAGAAATCCCGCCTGTCGGTGGTCTCAAACCCTGCCACGGTGATGTCGGCCTTGGGGTAGAGCTGCTTGGCAATACGCCCGCTGATGGAATCCAGCTCCACGCCATAAAGACGGCTGTTTCGCATTTCCTCCGGCAGCATACCGAAGAAATTGCCTACACCACAGGACGGCTCCAGGATGTTGCCGGTCTCAAATCCCATGCGGCCCACAGCCTCGTAAATCGCTTTGATGACCGTAGGGCTGGTGTAGTGTGCGTTGAGGGTAGAACCTCTGGCAGCAGCGTATTCCTCCGGGGTCAGCAGCTCCTTCAGCTGGGCATATTCCTTGCTCCAGCTTTCCTTGTCGGGGTCAAAGGCATCGGCAAGGCCGCCCCAGCCCACATACCGGAAAAGAATTTTCTGCTGTTCCGGCGTTGCCTGCCCGGTGGTTTCCTCCAGGTACTTCAGCAGCTTGATTGCCTCGACATTGGCCTGGAACTTGGCCTTGGGGCCGCCTTCGCCCAGGTGATCGTCAGTGATATGGAAATTCTCGGCGGTGCGGCGCAGATTGGCCTTGTATTCCTCATAAGAGGCTTCCTCGGCAGCTTTGACATTGGGGAAAGTCTGCCACTCGCCGTTTACCTGAATGGAAACGGGGTGTTCGTCCAGCACCTCATCCAGAGGCTTTTCCGGCTCGACATCAGGCGTGGGCGGCTCCGGCTCATTGGTTCGCAGGGTCTGAACAACCACATCATAGGGCAGATTATTCTTATCGCCCGGATAGACAGCCACAGTCTCGGCTTGGAAGGTCGGGGTTTCGGCAGCCGGTTCGGGGTGTTCCTGCTCAAAACCGCCCAACTGACGGGCATACATCCCGCGCAGCAAAGGCGCAACCTCGCTCCACTGGAAGAACAGCATGGCCAAACGCTTTTCATCTGCATCCAGCACTTCCAGCTCGATACCTTCCGGCATCGTGCGGTAATCGGCGGTCTCGCCGGTCTCCAGCTCCATCGTTTCCACGATGTTGGGATAGGTCCGACTCAGCCACAAGGCGATCTCTCGATTGCTCTTGCCGTTGCGAAGAAGCTCGGAAAGCTCCGCCTTGTCCGCCTCACCAATCAGGCCATGGGCAAGTACATCCCGCAGGTCCTGGTCCACCGTATCCAGATTTACAGACAGGAACTCGGTATAGAAGTCGTTGCGGTTATCCTCACGCAAAAGCTGCTCAAACCGTTCCTGGCTCTCGGCCCGGTAGATGGGATAGCTCATGCCGGTGGGCAGCAGCTGCACCGTGTCATCCCGCAGCTCTGTGATCTGATGGGGCCGGTCATCCAGATAGACAATATCACCCACATTGTAGGGAGGAACCGCTGGATCGTAGGAGGTTCGCTCCCGGAGTGTGCCACGAGCCGCAGCGTATTCCTCATCTGAAACCAGAACACGCGAATTATGGGGAGAAGGCTGTTCCGGCTCATCTGCCGGGACGCTCTCTCTGGATATGGCCTCCACATCCGCCATAACACGCTGGATGAATGGGTCATTATCCAGTTTTTCCTCATCCACCAGTTCACCATTCACGATGCCGCGCTCGGCCAAAGCCTCCCGAATGGCGATGGGGTCGATGTTGTCGAACCGGTCCTGTTCCGCTTCGGTGTAGAACCGGTCCTCCTTGATAAGCTGAGCGATCCGGCGCTGTACCTTGGGCCAGGGCAGCACCGTTCCTTCGGGGCTTTCCGGGCGAACCGAAAACGGGGTTTTGCCATCGCCGCCGTCAAACTCATGGGCCAGCCATGCAGCGGTATCTTTTTCCCGCCCATGTTTCTCCATGTAACGGACAACGGCGTGTTTACTTTCGATTTTGCCGTTCCAGTCCTGGATAGCCTTGTCGATGTCATTGTCCGAGAGAGGGTGCAGCAGCTCATGGAGCTTGGGATAGGTCTCGTCGATGATTTCTCGATGAAGGCGCTGGCGGAACTCTGGTGTGTCGGAATAGAGGCGGAGCAGCTCCATGTTGCCAGATCCCAGGACAGCACGGCGAATCGCAGCATTGCCCTCGATCACGGCGTTCTCATGGTCACTGTGACCGCAGGCATTGCGATATGGCACATCTTCCATAACAGCGGCAAGTACAATGGGCTTGTATTGCTCATGCAGCTCCCGAATCGTAGGGGCTGCGGCTGCTTCGGTATCCCGGAATACTCTGGTCCCGTCTGCGCCAAACTCCGCTTCCTGGGCATTGATGTGCTGTTCTGCCTCATGGTCGATAGAGGGCAGGGAATATTCCTGACGCTCTTTGCCGCCCTCCGGGACAGCGGAAATGGTCACATCATGTTTATCCCGTAGTTGTTCCACAACCTGCTTCAGCCGGTTTGCCGGAAAGCCGCACATTTCCACACGGCCACCGCCGGGAATAGCGCGAGTCGTGAGATTGAGTTCCAATTCCGCAGCAGCAGTTTTGGCGTCCTCACCGTATAGCTCAAAGAAATCGCCCATCTGATACAGGACCATATCATCCGGGTGGCGCTCCTTGACGCCATTGTATTCCCATACAGTCGGGTCCGGCTGCTGGGCTTGCAGGGTATCTTCTTCCGCCAGGGCCTTTTCTGCCTGGATTTTGTCATACTCCGCCTGTTCCTGTTCGGTGAGATAGCGTCCCTTCTGAATCAGGTCGGTAATCCGTTTGGCAACTTTCTCCCAGGTGAAATGCACATCCGGGCAGCCGTCTTTTTTGTAGTGCAGACCTTTTCCGTCGTGGCTTTCATCGCTTTTCATTGCACCGGACAGGGCATGGGAGTGACCGCCAATACCATACTCGTGTTTGAGAAAATCCACCTTTTCCTTATCCGTATGGGGTTCCTGGAAAAAGGTGAAAACACGCCCTTTGCCGCCTTCAAATCCGCTGCCTCTGGTCATGGCGGCGTCGATCTCATCCTCGGAGATAAACTGCTTGACCGAAGGTACTTCTGTCATCTGAGAGGTAAAGGTGGTGCGAGGCAAGGACAGATCTCGCAGGTTCTCCCAAATCTCTCTCGGCTTGTGGTAGTGGAAGCGCAGCAAATCCCGATCCTGTTGGTAGGCCGTCCAGAACGCGGCATATTCTTCCGCAAGGTTCTGGCGAAACTCCGGGCTTTTCAGCTGCTCGGTGAGCCATGCAGATTCCTCCGGGAAACCGCGCCCCGGATTGTTGGCAAGGCTGGGCAGATACCCGGCTTCTCTGGCTTCCTCGCTGAAATCGTGATACAATTCCCAGAATCTTTCCGCAAGGAGGGAGCGTTCATAGCCCGCTGCCTCAGCCAGCTCCACATTGGTGGCAAACTGGCCGTCCCGCAAAAGCTGTGCGATACGCTCGGCGGCACTCTCCCAGGAAATGACCTGGGCGGACTTGTCATAACGGGCTGTTTTGCCATGGGACAGATGGATTCCATCCTCGGCATACCATGCAGTGATGCTGCCGATCCCGTTGCCCCCATGGTACAGATTTTTCAGGGTGTCTGCGATCTCGGCGGTGGACTTCTGCTCCTCAAAAGCCGCGACAATGCGCTCTCTCTGGCGATAGGTGTTTCCGCCCAGCCGCAGCACATGGTCGATGTCAGCTTGGGCAAAAGAAAAAGCAGAGGATGTTTTCACATTCTCTGCTTCATCTATGATTCTGATTTGTTCTGCTTCGGAGAGGAAGAAACTCAGCTGTGAATAAGCTCCGTCATCAGAATCTCCTCGGCCTGAGCCTTGCAGGTGTTCATCAGGCCCACCCAGCGCATCGGGTCGTTGGATTTCAGCTGCTCCGTCGCGCCCGCTGCCGCCGCCAGTTGGGGCATCATCTGCTCCAGACGGCTCTGCGCTGTCTCGTCGATCTCGATGAGGTGCGGATACAGCTTCTCGGTCAGCAGCAGCTGATTGTAAATCAGGGGACGGTGTTCCTTCAGGTACGCTTTCCGCATCCTGCCGTACTTGCCCAGGGGCTTCTCCGGCTGTTCGGTCAGCTTCAGGTCGGGAATCTGATAATCTCCGTTCATCGTGTAAGTCAGGTTGTTCTCCATGTGTAACGCTCCTTCCCGCGAGTTGTTCGCGCTCATAGTTCTGGATGGTGACGCCGATCTGCCGCAGCACCTGCTGGTTGATCTGACTGACCGCCGCGCCCAACGCCCCAACCGTGGCAGGGGTATTGAAATCGAAAATTGGCATGAAGTCCTCATGCTGGAAATATTGTTCCGTATCCAGCCCACAGCGAGACATCAGGGCATAGGCGATACTGACGGTGGCAGCGGACTTAAACTGGACTTCGATGTTGTAATCATCGTACTCCGCCAGGAACGAACCGTCAACGATATAGCGGAAGTCCCTCTGATGCTCGTCCCAATATTCACTCGCCAGCTTTCCGGCTACATCAGTGAGCTGCTGGGCGAGATCGTCACCGGCAACGCCATAACTGCGCTCCAACATGGCCGACACAGGACCAATATGCTGTTCTTCCAACTGCCACAGCCAGGGGGTACGGGAATGTTCACGGGTGCCGGTATCGGAAATATCGAACACATAGCGCAGGCGAGGCTTGTCGCCGGAATCGTCCACCAGGGCAATGCCCTTGGAGCCACGGCGCACATACCGGCCCATTTTTTCATTCCATAAATCATACTCGGCGCAGGCGGTGGCATCCGGGCGCTGGGCGTAAATCATCATCTGCTCATGGAACGGGTACTTATAAAGGCGAGCGGCAGTGGTAAGAAAAGCCGTCCATTCCTTCCAGCTGCCCACAAGCTGGGTTGCCACCTTATCAGCCATCTGCGAATACATTTCTGCTTTGGTTGGCATGGTTTTCTATCCTCCCTTCAAAATTCTTAAAAAGATGGGGTGGCAATTCACCACCCCATCCAAACAGCTGTATTATTCATCAAAATCCGGGTACAGCTCCAGCTCAGCAAACTCGGCATCGCTCATGGCCTGGAGTTTCTCCAGGGCGCTGTCCGTCAACTTCCGCAGCTCGGCTTCCTCCGGCGAAAGCTCGCCGCGCATCTCCGTTAGAGCGTCGATCAGCCCGGTGCGACTGCCGGTGTTATAGATGCAAAGAAGGTTCGTTTCCTCAAAGGTGAAGTTGTTCATATCAAAGCTCCCTTTCCGCGCTCTTTTTTTGCGCTGTCTTTTTTGGTTCCGTCTTAGGCTGGCTTTTCAGCTGCTCCATGACGGACTTTTTCTTTTCCCGGTCCTCCCGGTGGGCGGCGGCAGCCAAATCCATGAGGGAGATCGGCTGGCCGCTGCGGGCCTGCTGTTCCAACTGGGCCACTGTCGGCTCCTTGGGGCCGTTGTTGATGATCCCGTCGATCATGCCGTAATCATCTTCCACCGCCATTTCCGCGTTCTTCAGCGGATTGTCCGGCAGAAATCCGGGAATCTGCTCAAAGCCGAAGCTATCGCAGTAATGACAGGATACCTTGCCATCCCGCTTGATGGCAACGATGTCGCTGACACTCATGGACGGGTGGCCGTAATCGGCGGGATGTTCGTTGTTGAAGCGGTAAAAGAGCTGTTCGGTGGTATCGCCTTTCAGATCAGAGGGCTGCAACGGGGCGGTATAAACCAGCTCATAGTTGTTCCGCTGTACTGTCTGCCCGATGGACTTGATCCATTCCAGGCCCTCGTAGCGGATGTCCCGCAGCTCGTCGGTGTGCTTCACCTGATAAATAGCGAAGCAGTCCCCCTTGTGGGAGAGAAACGCCTGCTCCCGTTCCTCCTGGTGGGCCATGCGGTCCTTGACCAGCTTATCAAACTCCGGGCTTTCCTCCCATTCCTCGCGGGATACAGCAAAGATGCCGTCATGGGCGTCCAGGTCGGCGGTGTCAAAGGCCATTTCTGGGTTTTCACCCTCCTGGACGATATAAACGGTCAGGTCTCGCTCCATCAGCTCATAGGCCCGCTCTTTGGAGAGGGGCAGAAGGTCACCGTCCAGGTAGCCGCATTTCTCCAGATCATCCTGAGTCAGTGCCGGGTCCGGCATGGGATACTCGTCCAACGCCTGCTCCTGGGCATCCGGCAGCTGGGTGGCGACAGCTTCTGCGGTCTGCTGGTAGGCAGCCTCCTGCAAAGTCTCGATCATGGACAGCGGGGCATACTTGATGGACTTGCTGCCCATGCCCAGGTCCTCACAGATGTGGCCGATAGCTTCAGAACGCCCCATATTTGCTCCATCCAGCTGGCCGCCGTCCATCTGCTTCATGGTTGCCACATCGTAGAGCGTGTAGTCCCAGCCGGTGTTGCAGGGCTGAACATGAAGATAGGTGGTATCATCCAGCACCAGCAGGGCCTCCCGGTACTCGGCGCTGGGCTGGGGACTTTCAGTATCGAAAGACAACGGAAATTCCTTATCGGAGTTCCAGTCAATATCCGCGCCCATCGCCATCGCTTCATCGGCCATCTTCACAAGGTTGGGGTCAGGTTCCGGCTCGTCCAGCTGTTCCGGTTCCAGCCCCGGCACAAGCTGATCCAGCCGCTCCATAAGCTCGGCTGCTTTTTGGGTGGTTTCATCTGGTTCGTCCTCGTTCACGATATTCTGGAGCCATTCGCGCACACCGCTGGCATCTCCGCTTCGGAGTGTGGCAGTCAGTTCGTGCAGTGCGTCCTCACGGCTATCTGCATTGTTCCGATACTCATAAGGGTCATAATCGAAAGTGAACTGGTCGATGTCTGCTGCCAGCTGCTCAATAGGGTCCCGCTCAGGCTCCGGGGCGGCAGTCAGGTCAATGCCGCGCTCCTTGCAGATTTCCTTGTAGTTGCGCTCGATGTCGTTAATCAGCTCGCAGGAAGTTTTGTTGATGGTCTCCAGACTGGCCCGCAGCTCCTTCAGCTCCTTGTCCTTCGACCAGGAAGCGATGTAGCCAAAACTGTTCTCGCCGGTCTGGATGCCGAAATACTGGCAAACCGCATAAGAAATGCTCTCGGCCTCCACTTCCTCGGTGTTGCGGTTTTTGGCAGCCTGTTTCACCGCCGTCAGATCTTCCTCCACTTCCAACCGCCACTCAAACCGATTCTCGTCCACATAGCGCCAGCCTTCCTCGGCGGCGGCCTGTTCCGCCTCTGCTTCGGTGGCGAAGTCCAGACGGAAGTCATGCTTGGTGCCGCCCTCGCTCACCATCACGATCTTCCAGGTCGGCTCCGCTTCATACTTTTTGGGGTCGTGGAGCTTGCTGTGCGCGGTCTCATGGACAGCGGCGGAAACGGTCTGCACCTCGCTCATGCCTTCCCGGATTGCGATCCGCTGCTGGTCAGAGGAGAAATAGCCGTCCATGTTCTCGGCCATCGGCTCAAACTCGATGGGAACCGGAGCCGAGCGGCGCAGAGCTTCCATGAAAGCCTCATAGTGCGGTACCGTCCCGGACAGGCTGGAGGCCAGCTCTGGCAGAGGCTTTCCGTCCGTCTGGCTCACATCGAACACCTTCACCGGACGGAACATGGGAATTTCAATTTCTTTTTCCTCCATGACCGCCTTGCCATCCGCGTCCAGGATGGGGGCATGAGTATCCGGGTCGCGCTTCATTTCCTCGATCTTCTTTTTGTAGGGCGTGGGGGCAATGATGGTGATACCATGCTCACCCTTCTTCACATGGCGCTCAAACTGGTTTTTCCACTTGTTGAACCCGGCCACCAGGGTAGCGTCCGGGCGCTGCATATAGATAAGCATGGTGTTGTTGACCGAATATCGGTGGAACTTGGACATGACGGACAGATAGCGCATATACTTCTCGCTCTCAAACAGCTCCTTGATACCCTGTTCAATGCCCGCCGTGATCTCCTGCAACCGTTCCCGGTTGGTGGGCTTATCAGCCATGAATTTCACTCTCCTTTCCAAATTGGCAATTTCTGATTGATGTTCGGCAATCCACAGCTTTTGTTCCTCCGGGCCGTCCTCCAGAAAAAAATCCAGCAGATAGCCCACATAGTCCTTTCGTTGGATTGCTTCCATAAACCGGGGGTGTGGATTTTCCTCCGGTGTTTTGGGTGTATAGTCCGTTTCCCACTTGCGGAGCAAGTGAAAGTAGTCGGCCAGAACCCGAAAGGTATGGTCCCGGTCCTCCTTGAATTTCTGGGCCTCGGATTTCTGCCGGACATAGCGTCGCCGGGGAGGGGCCTGACTGTCATAAGCCAGGCCAAAATCCTGGGCCAGCTTCTCGGCGGCCTCTTTGGGGGACAGATTGTAGAGCCTCGCTGTGAAGTCGATCACATCGCCGGTGGCTCCGCAGCCAAAGCAGTAGAAATATTCCTCGTTCAGCTTCATGCTGGGATTTTTGTCATCGTGGAACGGGCAACAGGCCATACCGCTCCGATTGATCTCTATTCCATACATCTGCGCCGCTTCCCGGACAGTGATGGACTGCTTGACGGTCTCAAAGACACTTTCAGCCATGCTTACTCATTGCCTTTCTTGGGGGTGGGCGGCCTGTACCCGGCAGCCTTGGCTCGTTCACTGGCAGCCTTACGACGCTCGGCGCTGTACGGTTCTCGGACGGATACGCAGCGTTTGGGAACGAGAAAGGTTTGGCGGTCCTTTTTTACGATCTGGTCCGGGTATTTCTCCGCCAGCCGTCGCAATTTCTCCAGCAGCCGGGAATCATGGGTATAGACTTCGGCGGTAGCCTCAGCCTGGTTGTAGAGGATAATGGTTTCCTGTTCGTAGAGGGAGAGCTTCATCGTTTGCCACCTTTCTGCTGGTCAAATTCCAGCTTGAAATTGGCGTACTGCCCATCATCCTCCAAAACCACTGTGGCATCGTAGGTCTTACCGGTCTTTTCGGAATAGCAGCCGGTGATCCTTGCACGACCATCTTTGAGCAGCGCCGTCACCACAGCCTTGGTGGGCTGTTTTTTCTTGGCGGCCCACCACTTGTTGTTTTTCCAGATGGCGAATTTACAGCCCTCGTTCTGGCAAAAGAAGCCCTTTTGCAGCTCCGCCACATCGCCGCCGCAGCGGGGGCATTTGCCCACCACTTCGCGGGACGGAGTGAACAGATACTCGGTGCCTTTAATCATCCGATAGGTTCTCACCAGCTCCTGGAGCATGGCGCTGATCCCGGCCATAAAGTCCTCCGGGGCCAGCTGGCCACGCTCGATCTCACCCAGCCGGTACTCCCACTCAGCAGTCAGAAGGGGCGATTGCAGCTGCTCCGGCAACACGGTGATAAGGGATACCGCATCATGGGAGGGCATAAGCTGAACGGTTTTCTTGCTCTTTTTGCGCTCCAGAAAGCCGGTGGACACCAGCTTTTCCAGAATCCCGGCGCGGGTGGCCGGAGTTCCCAGACCCTTGCGCTCGGCGTCCTCCGGCATATCGTCCTTCCCGGCAGTCTCCATTGCGGAAAGCAGCGTATCCTCGGTGAAGTGCTTGGGCGGGCTGGTTTTGCCCTCCTTAATGACAGCACCAGAAAGGGGCAGCGTCTGACCTTCAGACAGCTCCGGCAGCGCCTTGTCCTCGGTTTCTTTGTCCTGCTCCACATTCTTCAGCCCGGCGCGATAGGCAGCGTCCAGCGCCCGCCAGCCGTAATTTTTCACTGTGCGGCCCTTGGCGGTAAACTCCGTTCCGGCGCACTCGACAACAACAGCGGTTTCCGCATAGATATGAGGTTCCGCCACAGCGCACAGCAGCCGCAGGGCCACCAGCTCCAGCACCGCCTTTTCGCCCACCGGCAGGCCGGACAGGTCCGCGCCCTGGAGGTTGCGGGTAGGGATCACTGCATGGTGGTCAGTCACTTTCTTGTCGTTGATGACCTGGGCCGCATCGCAGGAAATGGCGATTCCTTTCCGAAACGGCATGACATTGGCAACCAGATTGACCAGCACAGGCAGGCTTTCAGCCATATCGCTCGTCAAATAGCGGCTGTCTGTTCGGGGGTAGGTGCAGAGTTTTTTTTCGTAGAGATTTTGGAGGTAGTCGAGGGTTTGCTGGGCCGTATATCCCAGCAGCCGGTTGGCGTCTCTTTGGAGTGTGGTCAGGTCATAGAGGGTGGGCGGCTTCTCGGATTTGTCCTTGCGCTCCACCTTTTTCACTGTGGCAGTCGCACCCTGACAAGCAGTTTTCAGCTGCTCGGCAGCGGCCTTGTCCGCCATGCGCTCCCCGGAAACGGTGAAACCGGGCAGTTCCAGTGTGACCGTGTAGAACGGCACCGGCTTGAAGGTGTCGATCTCGGCCTCCCGCTGAACGATGAGGGCCAGCGTCGGGGACATGACGCGCCCGATGTTGAGGGTTCGGTGATACAGCACGGAAAACAGCCGGGTGGCGTTGATACCCACCAGCCAGTCCGCCTTGGCGCGGCAGAGGGCCGCATCTCGCAGACCGTCATAGTCCGTACCGGGGCGCAGGTTCGCAAAGCCCTCCCGGATGGCGGAATCTTCCATCGAGGAAATCCAGAGCCGTTTCATAGGCTTCTGGCAGCCCGCCAGCTCGTAGACGCTGCGGAAGATCAGCTCCCCCTCGCGTCCGGCATCGCAGGCGTTCACCACCTCAGTCACATCCGGGGCATTCATCAGCTGTTTCAGAATGTCAAACTGTTTCTTCTTGTCCTTGCTCACCACCATCTGCCAGGGTTCCGGCAGAATAGGCAGATCGTCATAGCGCCACTTGGCGTAGTCGGGGTTATAGGCGTCGGCATCGGCCAGCCCAGCCAGGTGGCCCACACACCAGCTGACCCGCCAGCCGTTGCCTTCTAAATAGCCGTCCTTGCGGATGTTGGCCCCAATCACAGCGGCCAGACTTTGGGCAACGGACGGTTTTTCAGCGATTACCAGCTTCATATTTATAAACACCTCCGTTCTCGTATTTCCTTTAACCAACCCAATAGTTCTTTCGTACACAAATCAACACAAGGACGATTGTCACAGTAGTTACCACAGCCATAACAAGGATGACTGGGGGACAAATGCGAGGGACGGGAAATTACTTTCCCGTCCCTCATTTTGCACGATATAGGGGAGTTGGATGAGGAGTCTGCGATACTGGTCATTCCAGTTTGTCCTCGCTTTCTTCGCCGCCGTCCCCATCATCGTCCGGCTCGTCAGATTCCTCGGTCTCCCAGGAGTCCTCGTCCTCCTGGTCGGTATCATCCTCGCCGTAGTCGTAATCATCCAAATTGTCGTTACCCTTGGTCTTAGGTTTGTTTTTCACCAGCTTAAAGTAGGCCAAAGCGCCGCCGCCACCCAGTAGGGCCAGCACCACCAAAAGAATGGCCGGATTCAGTCCGGCAGGTTTCTGCGCCGGTTCCTCCGGCTCTGCGGTTTCCTCCGGGGTCTCCGGCTCCGGCTCCTTGCCCGTGCAGCCGCTCATATTGGTGGCGCACACCGGGCAGGCGGTATTGACCGTACCGGCTACACATTTCTCCGTACAGTTACAGACAGCGGGCTGCTCCTGGGTGGTCTGACCGTCCTCCATCAGCGCCATCAGATCGGCCTCGTCCACCTGATTCAAGAAGTGGACGGCAGTTTCTTTGTCCTCGTTGGCTCGGTCAATGAGAATGTAGAAGTAGTTGCCCGCCTTGGTGGTGACGGTGATAAGCTGTTTGTTGCCGCCGAAATCATCCACCAGGGCGGCGTTGCCATCCGGGGTCAGGGCCGGACTGTCCTCAGTTTCCTCCACCACCACATTGCTGTCGTTTGTGGCGTCCTCTGCCGGAGGCTGGTCTGTTCCCTGGGCAAAGGCGGTCACGGAAAGGCCCATCATCAGCACCAGAGCGGCGCAGAGGGCCGAAAAGGTCTTGAAAATTCTCTTATTCTTCATGGTCGATCTCCTCCTGTTCGGGGTAGTCAGTAGAGGCAGCGGCCATGCCGGGAACCACTCCGCCGGAGAGCATGGCGTTCAGCTGCTCCGGGGTCAGCCGCAGGGCGCGCACCATCTGGACGATCTCCAGGTTCTCTGCCTCGGTTTTCTGCGCTTCCAGGGTTTTCAGCTTGTCTTGGTACTCCGCGATCTTCTCACGAACCCTGGCAATCTCCTGGTCAATGCGCTGGATTTTGTTCTTAGCCATTTCAATCACTCCTTTTCTCATAAATCGGCCTTACCAGTTCATCAGGCCGTAGCCCTTGATGCACTCATAGGTCAGGGAATAACTTTTGATCTTACAGGCGTCGCCGGAATTGCCTTCCACGGTGTAAACCCGGCTGCCATCTGTGCCGACCACAAGGCCCACATGGTCGGCTCTGCCGTCCAGGTCCCAGTCAAAGAAGATGGCATCGCCGGGGGCGATATTGGCGTAATCACGCCCTCCCCATTGCCCATGAGATTGAAACCAGGGAATGCCTTGGGACTGGCAGGAGGCAAAGCGTGGCTCGGACAGCCCCATCTGGCCATAGCACCAGGACACGAAGCAGGCACACCATTCCACGCGGGAATTGAATCCATACCAGCTCCAAAACGGCTGACCGCCCACATTGCCCACCTGACTTTTAGCAATATCCACCACAGCTTGATTACCGGGGCGGGTGCCGTTGACAAACACCACGCCGGTCAAGTCCTCGGAATTACTCATATCCGGGGAGCCGCCACCGAAAATGAGCGGCTTGTTGCCCAGCGTTTGCCGGTACACCTGATACATCTCCAGCTGTTCCGGGGTCAGCAGCTCCGAAGCCACAGAGGATATGGGCTTGCTGGTGAGCTTTACATTCAGAATGTAGTAGTTGTAGGGAACCTGAACGGTGTAGCTATTGCCCTCGCTGTCAGTCCGGGTTTCTGTCCGATAGCGTACTTCAACTTCCTCTGTGAGTGTCAGCTGATACTGAGCACCAAATACACGCTCCAGCTCTGCCTGGGCGCTTTGCTGGGTATAGCCCTGCAACACAGCAGATAGGTAGGCCGCCAGCTCATGGGGGTCATGCCCAATCATAGCCAGGTCATACCGATACTCGTCATACCCTGGATGGCTGCTTTCGATATTGTCGATCTCGGCTTGCAGCGCCGCTTCCTTGGCAGCGTAGTCAGCCTCTACCGCCACCAGTTCCGGGTCATCTGAAGGATAGGTGGTTCCGGAAATTGCCGAACCAATTCCTTGACTCAACACAGAGCAAGAGGACATGATGTTGAGCAGCATACAGACCAGCAGGAAGATCGCACCCGCAATCAGGAAGCCCTTTTTGTGGCGCATGACAAATGCCCCTGCCTCCTGTGCTTTTTCCTTGACCGTCTTGGCGGCCTTGCCGGTCTTTTTTGCGGTGCTGGCGGTATTTCCGGCAGCTTGACCGGCGCGTTTGGCGGCAGCGTATTCTTTTTTGATAGCCTGTTTCTGCTGCCAGCGGGAAAGGGGGTTGCTGGCAAGCTGGGGATTTTCTCGCAGGGACTTCTGATACAGGGCGTTCACATTGGCCTTTTCCAGCTTCTGCTCGGCCTGGGCTGCCTTGCGGTAGGGCTTCAACTTGTGGCTGCGGTAGCCCTCCCGAACCAACCGTGCGCCGGTCTCGGCAGCCTCCTCGGACTTGTGGGCGCTCTCCACGCCCACATTGTCCTGTTCGGTCTCCCGGATTTCCTTGTGAACTTTTCCCAGAGCGGCATTGGCGGGGGTATCCCGCACCGCATGGGACAGCTTGGAGGGCGGCTTCTTCTTGTCCTCCAGCACCAGCTTGGTGGTCACTTTGCCGGTCTCCGGGTCTACCGTCTTTTGCCGGACCTGCTTTTTGGGAATTTTAGCCTGCGCCTTATCCGCTTTGGCGGCGGCCTTGTCCGCCTTGCGGATGGGCTTCTCCAGCGCCGGGTCAGCCCGTTCCTCGTCTGTAAAGCGCAGGCGCGGTTCCTTATTCAAACCATTCACCCAGCATGAGGGCGTCCGTCATGTAGCGCAGCTCCACACAGACGGCCAGCCCCACAGGGTCATGGAAGGGGTGCTGAAGCAGATGGGCGTAGATCTGCGCCACCACATTGGCCAGCAGCTCGGTCTGGCTGCCTTCAAAGATGATGACAGCAGGAATGCCGCTCATGGCACACCAGATTTCCGTCAGGCGCAGCAGGCCCGCCTCGCCATCCTCATTCAGCTCCATTTCCTGATCTGCCGCCGTGCGGGTCTCGCTGACGGCATCCGCCAGCTCGGTGAGCAGACAGGTGTGCTCACCCTCCAGTGCATCGTCAAAAAACATCATAGTATCCAGTTCAGTGTTGGTTTTCATGGTCATTCATCCTCCTTTTTCAGTTCCTGGGGTTTGGTAGTCATAATGCGATACAATTCTGTATCCTTGGGGAAGTGATCCACAAAAGGCAAGATGGTGGAGCCGTAAAACAGCAATCCCTCACCCTCACTGGAGTGGGTCACATAGCTGAGCTGGTGCGGGGAAATGCCCAGCTGCTTGGCGAGAATCTGCCGGTCACCACCCGCCTGATTGAGCATATATACGAAGTCGGAGTTTTCAAAGATGTTCTCCACCTCGCGGCTGCTCAAAAGATCTTTGACATTCTGCGTGATACCGGTGGGAATACCGCCCCATTTTCGGAACCGCTTCCAGATCTCGACGGTATAAGCGGCAGTCTGTTCCTCTTTCAGCAACAGGTGCATCTCGTCGATGTAGTAGCGGGTGGACTTGTGGGCGGCACGGTTGATGGTGACACGGTTCCACACCTGGTCCTGGACCACCAGCATACCGATTTTCTTCAGCTGCTTGCCCAGCTCCTTGATGTCGTAGCAGACAATGCGGTTGTTGATGTCCACATTGCTCTGATGGTTGAACACATTGAGGGAGCCGGTCACATAGATTTCCAGCGCCGTGGCGATGTACTGTGCTTCCTTTTCCTCTTGCGCCCGCAGCAGGTTGTAAAGGTCCTCCAGAATGGGCATATTCTCCGGGCGGGGGTCATTGAGATAGGTCTGATAAACCAGCCGCACACAGCGGTCAATGATGGTTTTCTGGACCGGCTGCAAGCCCTCTTTGCCGCCCACGATCAACTCGCACAGGGACAGAATGAAGTCGGACTTGAGGGACAGCGGGCTTTCATCGTCCGAGTAGTCCAGGTTCAGGTCCATGGGGTTGATATAGTTGGTGGAAGTGGGCGAAATCTTGATGGCCTGCCCGTGCAGGCGTTCCACCAGGGGTGCGTACTCTGCCTCCGGGTCACAAATGATGACATCATCGGTTGTGAGCAGAAAACAGTTGGCGATCTCACGCTTGGCGCTGAAGGACTTGCCGGAACCCGGTGTACCGAGAATCAGGCCGTTGGGGTTTTTCAGCAGCTTGCGGTCTACCATGATGAGGTTGCTGGACAGGGCATTGATTCCATAGTACAGCGCCTCTTTGCCGTTCTGAAAAAGTTCCTGGGTGGTGAACGGTACGAAGATGGCTGTGGAGCTGGTGGTCAGCCCGCGCTGAATCTCGATCTGATTGAGGCCCAGGGGCAGGCAGCTCATCAGCCCTTCTTCCTGCTGGAAGTCAAGCCTTGTCAGCTGGCAGTTGTACTTCTGTGCGATGGAACTGGCCTGGAATACATTGTTGTCCAGCTGGCGCGGGGTGTCAGCTGTGTTCAGCACCAGGAAGGTTACGAGGAACATTCGCTCGTTCCGGCTCTGCAAATCCTGCAAGAGCTTTTTGGCCTCGGCACCGTAGGTGGCAAGGTCGGAGGGAATGATGTCCATATCGTATCCGGCACGGACGGCTTTTTTCTGTTCCTCGATTTTGGATTTGTCCAGGTCAGTGATCTTGCGCTTGACCGTCTTGATGGCCTTGATCTGGTCTACCGACTGGATATGCAGGCTGACAATCAAGTTGGATTCCATATCCAGAAAATCGGCCAGCATCCGGTCATTCAGCTCCGGCGCGAGAATCTGCAAAAAAGAAACAGCCCCGTATTTTTTACCCATACGGAACTGCTTGCCGGTGCGGAACTCAAACCCAGACGGCGCGATGAAGTCCTTGGTGGACAGGCCGCTGGACGGGAGCCAATCCCAATCGAAGCGGAACGGCAGCTGCTCATCCATGTGGAAGATTCCATGGAGCTGGGCAAGTCTTGCCTTACCATCCAGAGTCTCGGCAGCCACGCCCAGACGCTTGAAGTTATTGAGAATGTCGGTCTCAATACGCTCCAAACGGGGTTTGGCCGATTTGATGCTGTCCGCGTCAATGCCGAAGGTGAGATACTTGGTTTTGATAAGGCCGTTGTTGCCCTTTGCCAGCTGGTTTTGCAGCATGGTCATGTACTCAACCCGGATACTGTCAAAGTCATCCCCCTGGAGAGGAATGGAAATGGCACGGGCAAAAGTCTCTTTAGATGCTGCAAGATTCAAAAAAGACAGCTCAAATTTGATCGAGCTGTCGAAGTAGTTGAGGAAATCACACCAGCCCTCGAAGATCGCTGTTTTGTCCTCGTTCTGTGAGAGCTGATAGTTGATGTCCTGAAATTGAATTGTTTTTGTGTAGTGACCGTCTGATACCCGGCAGATACCATCCGGCCACATTCGTTCATAGGGAATACTGTCCTGAGCCGATTTCTCCTTTTTGTCTGTGCGGTTGGCACGGGCAATGGCAGCCTCAATCTGCTTTCTGTCGGCGCGGGACAGCTTTTTCTTTGTCCTGACCGGCTGCACAGCTTTTTCCTCGGTTTTTCCGAACAGCCGGTGCAGCCAGCTTTTGATTGCCGTGAACAATGTCGTACACCTCCTCGTCAAGATTTGCCTGCCGCTGCAACACGGCATAGAAGTTATTGGTGCGGTACGGGCGCTGCTTGGGGCGGATCACCGTGACACGGATAATATTCCCCACGATCTTTTCCAGTGGCTGGCCGTGCTTCTCATACATGGCGAGCATGAAGAAGGGCAGCATGACAAGCATCATACACATGGCTGCCACGCTGTTTCCCGCAGGCCCCCGAAGCAGGAAGAAAAGCGGTACGCCGATGAGCGCCCCGCCGCTGAAGCAGACCAGCTGCCTCTTGGTTAAATTGAACGCGACCTTGGTTTTGACTTTCGTAAGATCCTTGGGTACGGGTACATAAGCCAATGGGATTTCCTCCTTTCTGGTTAGTGTGCGTTAAACACAGCTTTTGCAAGGCTTCCGGTCTTAAAGAGCGTAAAGCACAACAGGACCGTATAGCCCACACAGCTCCAGATAGCCATGATGATGTCGGATTCAGTGGCGATATTCTGTACCAGCACGGCATAAATCGCCACGCAGACGATGATGAGAAATGCCTGGAAGCCCAGGGCAAGCAGAGAACGCAGATAGTTCTGTCCCATGCCGCCCGATTCCTTGCTCATCATGGTAGCCATAGGGATGGGGGCAACCGAAGTCACAAGGTAAATCTCAATCATACGGCCATAGATCACGATAAAGATACAGATATACAGCGCCCACATGGTAATGCCAATCACAAGAGACTGTGCCCACAGGCCAATCAGCGGCCCCAGGTCCATTTCCATTAGGCGGGTCTCCATATCGCCCATAACAGAGGAGATGTCGATAGATGCGTCAGAACCGATGATACCTGCTGCCTGTGCTACCACACTTTGCGCCATGTCGAATACACCCATGACGATGTTCCAGGTATTGGTGACTATGAGGATAGCGGCAGCACTTTTGAACACCCACTTGAAAATCATCCAGGTGTCCACATCGTGCAGGTTGTTTCGGTCAGTAATCATTTGAATCAGCTCCAGCGTCATCACGATAGCCAGGATCACGCCAGCAATCGGCACCATGATGGAGTTGGAGAGGTTCTGGATCATACTAAAAATGCTTCCGTTCCAGCCCTGGGGGGTCTGGCCTACCTGTGTAGCAATGTCTGCGACCTGCTGATTAACAGAATCGAACATCCCCGATAAGTTTCCCATGATGCCGCCCACCAGCATTTCCTTGAGCCAGTTGGTAAGGGCATCCAGTAAGAAATCCATACGGTGTCAACCTCCTTTCAGCCGCCCCCGCTTGGAGGCAGGGGCGGCAAGGATTTCTTATGACAGCTTAGCGGCGGGAGCGATCAGACGGTGAACAGACCGGAGAGCAGGGGTACGAGGACCATGCCGACCACGGCGACGCCAGCGCCAGCCATGAGCTGCTTCATGCCCTGGGACTTCGCGCCGGGGTTGTCGTTGCCGTAACCTTCCAGCAGGTTGATGACACCCCAGATGCCGAGACCAGCGCCCAGAGCGATAACGAGGGTCTGAAGAACGGTGATAGCCTGATTGAAAAATGCCATAAATTATAGTTAGCCGGAATCATTTGAAAAGTTTGAATTAGTCATTCATAGGCATACAAAAGCCGGAACAATCTGCCGCCCGGTTTCCGGGGGCTGATTCCGGCTGTCCTCCTTCTTTTATTATTTTTTGGTGATTGTCCGCTTTGTACGCCAATGGCCCCGTCCGGGGCAGTTGAGGCGGGTAGATACGATCACTCCTTTCACAGCGGAACAGATTTACGCACCCTCCGCGTCTACTTCGTACACATCGTAGACTTCATTGGGCTTGAGTTTCAGCCGAGTAGACAGAAACGCCTCAATGTCAAAGGCGTTTTTGGGGTCCGCATCGGCTGTGTATTTGAAATTGGGGTGCTTGGTGATGTCGTACTTATCCGAAAGGAAGGGTCTCACACCTCGAAGCTGTAAAATGCACCGGCCTCCATCCATGACGGCCAGCTCGTCCTGACTCATCAGCTCTTTCCCCAATTTTTGATAGTTGAGCGAGTGGGAGGTTTCCCGCCCACGGCTCTCGCCGGTGTTGTAGTGGAGTAGGGAGGCACCGCCTTGCCATATTACTATGGTAGGTT
>ENA-OZLS01000168-OZLS01000168.1-human-gut-metagenome-genome-assembly--contig:-NODE-168-length-28440-cov-7.268311_pt1 | contig 28440 bp, 23 predicted proteins | sample MGYA00243864_ERZ653793 | MGnify/ENA primary metagenome ERZ653793 (study PRJEB26926, sample SAMN06164605) | human gut metagenome | biome: ENVO:00009003; feature: ENVO:2100002; material: ENVO:00002003...
CCGCAGGGCATGTGCGTGATGGCGGGCATCGGCGTAAAAACCGGCGAAGCCGTGACGGCTTTGCAGAGTGTAAAAGAAAAGCTGGACACGAAGTACGGCATCGTGCTGCTGCAGCCCGCCTACACGAAGTACCATCTGGAACTGGGCGAGATTTCCAGCTATCCCCCGGGCTACAAGGAGAATGCGGGCATCTTCTGCCACAACAACCCGTGGGTCAGCTGTGCCGAGACTGTAGTCGGCCACGGTGACCGCGCGTTTGAGATCTACAAAAAGACCTGCCCGGCATACATTGAGGACATCAGTGAGATCCACCGCACCGAGCCGTATGTCTACAGCCAGATGGTGGCAGGCTGTGATGCCGCGACCTTCGGCGAGGCGAAAAACAGCTGGCTGACCGGCACGGCCGCATGGACCTTTGTAGATGTGAGCCAGTATATCTTGGGCATCCAGCCCACACTGGCCGGGTTGAAGATCGACCCCTGCATCCCCCACACGATGGACGGCTTCACCCTGCGCCGTGTCTGGCGCGGGGCAACCTATGAAATCGTTGTGGAGAACCCTGACCATCTGGAAAAGGGAGTCAAAGCCATGACCGTGGACGGCAAGCCCGTAAGCGGCAACATCCTCTCCCCTGTTCCCGCCGGCTCAACCGTAGAGGTCAAGATCGTCATGGGCTGACCGGCCCGCCTTTTACCGCAAAGCAGCAGCCCGCAGTGGGCTGCTGCTTTTTCTGTACGGTCTTTATACACCGGCGTGCTGCTTCGCGAACCAGAAAACTCCCTTATCCTGCTGCGCGCGCAGCAGAATAAGGGAGTATTTTTTGTGTGCAGCCTGTCAGGTATGGTTATTCCGCGAGCATTTCTCTGCATCGATCGCAAGCACGACCATCAGCGCGCAGAGGGCATCTCTTAGAGGAAACAAACACATAGCGAGGGGCCATACCGTGCCTTTTCACAGATTTTTTCCGTTCGTTTCGGCCACCTTGGCGTACCAGGCAGCACTATCTTTGGGGGTTCGTTTGCCGGTTGCGTAATCGAGATAGATCAGACCAAAGCGCTCGTTATAGCCCTCGCTCCACTCAAAATTATCCAGCAGTGACCAGTGGAAATAGCCGCGCACATCCACGCCACTGTCAATCGCGCGGCGCAGCGCCAGAAGATAGCGGTGGGTGAAGTCAATGCGCGCAGGGTCATGCACCTTGCCGTCCAGATGGATGCTGTCGGTGCAGGAAAGGCCGTTCTCGGTGATGTAGATGGGCAGACCGTACCGCTCCCAGATAAAGCGTGTCCCCCACTCCATCGACTCCGGGGTGATGGGCCAGCCGATGGCTGTGCGCGGATGTCCTGCGGCCCGGGGGCAGAATTCCGGCTTGCCGTTTGCCCCGGCGCGCACCATGACGGAGTTGTAGATGTTCATCCCGATGAAATCCAGCCTGCCCAGCGGCAGAGCGTCCAGCTGCTCCTGCGGGATGGCATCCACCACACGCTGGGCCTGACCGCCCGCGATCACAGGCCAGCCGCGCCCGCACAGCGGATCAAGTGCCGGGGCATAGGTGAAGGTCCAGTCTCCGTCCGCCAGCGCAAAGGTTGCCTCGCGGGCCGCCGCAATATCGGCAGGGTCGTCTGTTGCCGGGGTGCAGATGCGCCCTGTCGGGGCCATGCCGACCCGGGCATCGGGGTCAGCCCTGCGGATCGCATCGGCCGCAAGGCAGTGGGCGTAGATCGTGTTGTGCCACGCTGTAAACACCGAGCCGTCATCCAGACGGAAACCGGGTGCGTGTACACCGCTGCTGTAGCCCAGCCCCACGCTGCACTGCGGCTCATTGAGGGTAAAATAGTACCGCACCCGCCCCTTAAAGTGCGCGGCCACCGCGGCGGCATACCCGGCGAAGGCTTTTGCCGTATCATCATTCAGCCAGCCGCCCTTGTCCTGCAGGGCTTGCGGCAGATCCCAGTGGTAGAGCGTGACATAAGGCTCGATCCCTGCCGCAAGCAGCGCATCGACCAGCCGGTCATACCAGGCAAGACCTGCCGGATTGACTGGTCCCGTGCCCTGCGGGAAGATGCGCGGCCAGGCAATCGAGAACCGGTACGCCTTCAGGTGCATCTCTTTCAGCAGTGCAATATCCTCTGCCCAGCGGTGGTAGCTGTCGCAGGCGATGTCCCCTGTATCACCGTTCCTTGTTTTGCCCGGCGTATGGCTGAAGGTATCCCAGATGGACAGTCCCCTACCATCCTCCTGCACTGCGCCCTCGACCTGATAGGCTGCGGTTGCCGCGCCCCAGACGAAATTTTCCGGAAATGACATCGTATATTCCTCCGTATTTTGTCGTTTGCTTTTTTTGCATAAACACCAAAAAAGGTGCAGCGCAAGCGCACTGCACCTCCGTAAGTGTTATTTTACCCTTTCACGCTGCCGAGCGCAATACCGCGGACAATGTATTTGGAAAGAATCAGATAGACTAACACGGCTCTCTGAAAACGCCATGACTATATTCTTGTTTTTTCTTGCTATTTAAGAAGGTGCGTTACCCCGTTCCCGGAAAAAGAGCATCGCCGTGATGACCACGCGCGTGGAGGAAGGGGAATAATAACAGCACTTTGGAAAGTGAATCAGAACTGATTCACTTTTTCGAGTCAAGATTTTTGAATGAATCAAAAGTGATTCATTCTGAAATATATACGAATTTGTATGGGTGTCCAGTTTGATTGCTCACGCCTTGGGAGAGAATATGTTTTGCTAGCATAGCGTTTGGATATCCACAAACGCATTTCTGGGGTGTGCCCCAGACCCCCGGCACAGTTCTTGCGTGACGATAGTGACGCAGATGACGCTAATGACGCTGTTTTTAGGATACCCCTATGTCATATCCCAGATTCAGCGTCATTAGCGTCATTAGCGTCATCTGCGTCATTCCGATTTTATGTTTCTCGTAGTATCATTGTTTTTGTTTCGAGCAGTAGTAAACTGCAAGCGTCATTTCGCTATAAGCGTGACGGTGGTGACGATGATGACGGTGTTCGTGGGATAGGGTAAAGGGGTATATCAAAAACATCGTCATCACCGTCAGCATCGTCATTCTACAGGCAAGCCGTTTTAATCTGCGGCTTGCCTGTTTTATTTTGAGTAATGTGGCAGGGTTTTTGCCCCATTGCCTGTTAAAATGGATTTAGATATTTTGTAAAAGTGCAAGGGTTTTTAGCACAATGGGTGGTATGCTGGTTTTGAAGTGTAATTTTGGCGTTTAGGCCGGTTCTTGAGAAAAAATTCTTCGCTTTACATCTCTAAACTTGCAGGAATCCTGCAAGTTATGCTGTTATACTGAAATTTAATGAAAAAATCCCATTATTTTTTCAGCGAGCGTTACCTTTTGCCTTTTCCCAGTGGCTATATAGTAGAGATAATTTTTTCGAAAACTTTGAGGACAGTTGCAAAAGTTGCGACTGCCGGTCTGCATGATATGATTTGGTATCTTTCTAAAAGTTTGAACTTTTTCTAAACAGTTTAAGAAACCTCGTAATTTTCGCCGTTCTCAGCGGCTATATAGTGAAAGCGTTTTTTCACTACTTATATAGGAGGAACCCATGAACACGGAATTTCAAAATTTACCCAATGTTGTCAGCCCCAAGGAAGTGCAAACTTACTTCGGTATCTCACGCTCGACCACCTACCGCATATTCCATGACGCGACTTTTCCTGCGTTCCACATTGGAAACCGACTGCTGGTGCGGCGGGATGAACTTCTGGATTGGTTGGAGCAGCAAAAGGTCAATAAAGCCCAAAACGAGAACCCGAAGATTGTCGGGTCTGATGAATAGCTTTGTGGCCGTACCTGTGGTAGTCTTTGTGTCAAGAAAGGAGACGATGCAGCGTGAAAGACACATCTAAAAAAGCCATGCGCCGTGGACATAACGAGGGCAACATTCGTCAGCGCGCAGACGGGCGGTGGGAGGTGCGGCTATCTGCCGGAATCGACTACAAGACCGGTAAGCCCAGGCGCACATCCACCTGCTGTAACACGCGGCAGGAAGCCATTGCCATTTTACAGCAGCAAGCCCATGAAGTCCGCACACAGGGCTGGCGCGATCCGATGTCCGTGACACTGGGAGAGTGGTATGAATACTGGCTGGACACCTATATGAAGGACACTGTCAAGCAATCTACTTACGCCAGCTACCGCAGTTATCTCAACAAGCACTTTTGTGTACTGGGAAGGATTTTATTAAAGAAATTAGAACCGCACACCTTGCAGGAATTTTACAACTACAAATTTCGCGAGGAAGGGCTGTCGCCCAAGACGCTTCGCAACTACCATATGGCACTGCATAAGTGCCTACAGCAAGCTGTAAAAGAGCATCTACTGGTCTATAATCCCTGCGATGCCGTGACCCTGCCCAGCGGCGAGAAGCCCGAAATCAGCGTATTTACCAACGACCAGCAGCGGGCGCTGGTGCAGGCCAGCTACCGCCACCGCTACGGCGTGTTTATCCGCTTAGACCTGTGTACCGGGCTGCGGATGGGGGAGTTGCTGGCGCTGAAGTGGGAGGACATCGACTTTTCCACCGCCCAACTCCATGTCCGCCGTACCATCAACCGTCTTGCCAAGTACGAAGCCCATGACGGAGAGAACAAAACTGAAATCGTATTCGGCACACCCAAAACGAAAAACTCTCGCCGCACGATTCCGCTGACCCGCACAATAGCAGACGAGCTTGCCCGTTGGAAACAGCAGCAGGCGCAGGACAAGATTCGGGCAGGGGATAAGTACACAGACGATGGCTTCATCGTTACCAACGAATTTGGTCACTACTTCGAGCAGAAAACTTTCAAGGATTACTACGACCGCCTGTTGAAGGATGCCGACATCGGGCACTTTACCTTCCACGCCCTGCGCCACACCTTCGCCACTCGTGCGCTGGAACGAGGCATGGACTACAAAACTCTGTCAGCCATTCTCGGCCATTACTCCGTAGCGTTCACAATGGACACCTACGTTCACAGCATGGACGAACACAAGCGGCGCGAAATGGACAAGATGAACGATATGTTCGGGATGCGGTACAGTATCTCGGTTGAAAACCAGCCTTATCCTGTGCTTTGTACACTCTCGGCAGGCGGCTGCACCGCCCATGTTCCCGACTTCCCAAAAATCACTACCCAAGCAGCCACGCTGAACGTAGCCCTGCTGGAAGTCAAGCAGCAAATCCAAAAAGCCCTACGCCAGTACAAGAACCCGCCCATTCCCACCAAACAGGAACAGATCGTCGTGCCAAACAATAGCGTATTGGTACTCGTCAAAGCGAGCTGACTACACTGACCGATCCTATATTTACCTGCCAACTCCGCAAAATTTATCCACAAAAAGCGCCCGGGCGGTTGAAAATCTCAACCGTCCGGGCGCAGTCATTTTGCCGTTTTGAGGTCATTTTGGGGTCAAAGTTACCAGCTTGTTACCACTTTTGCCATATTGCAGAAAAAAGCTCGTTGAAACTTGCCGTTTCAACGAGCTTTTGTTGGTTGCGGGGACAGGACTTGAACCTGCGACCTCCGGGTTATGAGCCCGACGAGCTACCAACTGCTCTACTCCGCGATATGTCATTGTACCGGTGGTGCCGGTGACCGGACTCGAACCGGTACGGCATTGCTGCCGGGAGATTTTAAGTCTCCTGTGTCTACCATTCCACCACACCGGCGGATTCGGCATTAATTAGAATACCACACTTGTACCCATGTGTCAACACCTTTTCCAAAAAACATTTCGACAAAGAGAGGACAAATGGCGGCCAGCCCGTTTTCACGTCCCGGCAGGAAAATTTTCGTGGGTTTTCCGCCGCGCCCGTGTATAATAGGGCAGAGAAACACGAAAGGCGGTGAGACAGTGGACGACGCATCCCTGATGGCGCAGATCGCATCCGGAGACGAAGCGGCTCTGCAGACGCTGCTGCGCCGCCACGGCGCCCTGCTGCGCTACATCATCGCGCCCATCCTGGCGGATGACCGGGATCGGGAGGAGTGCCTTGCCGATGTGTCCGTGAAGCTGTGGCAGACGGCGGGCAGCTTCGACGGGAAGAAGGGCGCTCTGCGCAGCTGGCTGACGGTGCTGGCCCGCAACTGCGCCCTGAACCGTGCCCGCGGCTTGCGCCCGGAGACGGCGCTGGGAGACGACGTGCCCCACGGCGGCGGCAGCGCCGAGGACGAGCTGCTGCGGCAGGAGCGCTCCCGCCTGCTGGCTGGGGCCGTCAAGAGCCTGACTGCCGGGGAGCAGACGCTGTTTTATCGGAAATACTACTACTGTCAGTCCACCGCCCAGATCGCCGCCGAGCTGGGCCTGACGGAGCGGGGCGTGGAGGGGCGGCTGTACCGCCTGCGCCAGCGGCTGCGGGAACTGTTGGGAGGTGACTTCTGTGAGTGACGATCTGCGCTTTGACGCGCTGCTGACAGAGGGCGCCGGCGCCCTGCCGCCCGCACCGGACGTCAGCCCATGGCGCACCGCCATGAGCTGTATCATGGGGGGCATCGCCCTGAAGACCCTGACGCTGCAAATTCTATATCTGGACGACATCCTGCCCACGCTGGGCTGTATCCTGCTGGTGCTGGGCTTCCGCACCCTGCGGCGGGAGAACGGGGCGCTGCGCTGGGCCTATGGCCTGTCCGTTGCCGCCGCCGTCCTGCGCAGCGTCTGCGCGGTGCTGCTGGCGCTGCCGGTGGACGTGGGACTGGCGTTTGCCTATGCCGACAGTGCGCTGATGCAGGCGACGCTGATCGCCCTGTGGCGGGGCATGATCGGCGTATCCCGCGCCGCCGGGGCGGAGAAGCCATCCGCTCCCGCCGCGGGGGCACTGGCGGCCTTTTACGCGGTGCTGATGGCGCTGGCCTTCATCGGCCTGGAGGGCTGGCTGCTGGTGCTGCCGGTGCTGGCGGTGTACCTTGTGATCCTGCGGAATCTGGTAAAGCTGTCCCACTCGCTGGAGGACACCGGCTACGCCATCCACGCCGCGCCGGTACGGCTGCCCGCGTCGGCGGTGCTGTGGGGCTATCTGGGCCTGACGCTGGCGGCGGTGGCGCTGGCCATGCTGCTGGGCCAGCGGTATCCCATGGACTGGCAGGTGCGGGATGACGCGCCGCAGGACGCCGCCATCCGCGCGGAGCTGCTGGCGCTGGGCTTTCCCCGGAATGTGCTGGACGACCTGACTGCCGAGGAGGTGGCCGGTCTGGCGGGCGCAAGTGAGGTGCTCACACAGACCGACACACGGTACGATGGAGACAAGTATCGGGTGGTGACCACCGCTGTCTGGGACGAGGACACGCCCAATGACTGGCAGTACCAGAGCGCGGAGAAGCAGGAGGACGGCACATACCGCTATACCTATCGCGTCTATGACGTGGAGGAGGTCTGCACCATGACCCACGTGGCGGTGGTGCTGCCTCAGGGCGGCTATCAGCGGGTGGTGTTCCTGCACCACATCGCGGCGCGGCCCAGGGGGCTGACCCTGACGGAGGGCGTGGAGCTCTGGCCGATGTGGCGCGATGACGAAAACTGGGCACGGGGCAGCATCGTGGAAGGCCGCGTGCTGTGCGACCGGCAGGGGCAGACGTACACGGCGGGCTTCGCCGCGCTGGACAGCGGCAGCTACACCAGCCAGAGCTTCTTCGGAAGCAGCCGGCGCAGCACCATCACTGCGGAGTGGTCGCGCCTGCGGGGCGCGGAGGACCTGCGGGCCTATGTGCTGTACGACGCGGAGACGCTGACGCCGGAGTGGGAGTATCTGGAGAGCTGGTGCAACTACGCGCAGTCCGGCGGCGCGGTGTATCCGTTCCGCAGTGCGCTGGCCCTGTGGCGCAGCTGGGGGCTGGCCGACGGCGATACGCTGATCCAGTCGGCGCTGCAGGAATGGGCCGGCGATATGGAATAAAGATGTGAAATAAAGATATGGAATAAAAAAGAGGAGACGCGCGGCGTCTCCTCTTTTTTCGCGTTTACGTCTGATAATGATGGGCGTCCTGCAAGACCATGTCCTTGACCTTCATCAGCCGGGTGGTGTTGCCGCGCTCGTTCTCGTCCAGCTTCATGGTGATATAGCGGATGTTTTTCTCCGTCTCCGGGATCATCACATATTCCAGCGCATTGACGCGGCGGCGGGTCTTTTCGATGTCCTGCGCCAGCAGCTGCATGGATTTCTCCACCTGCGCCAGCTCCAGCATATCGGCGAACACCGCCTGCATCTTCTCCAGCGCCGCGTCCAGCTCGCCGCTGGTCTGGGCGAAGCCGTAGGGCAGGAGGGAGCCCTCGCCGCCCTCGGTGTGGAACGTGAACACCGGCACGTTGACGCTCATGATGTTCCGGGCGTCCACGTCCAGCGACACGGAGCGCTGGGGCCGCAGCAGCGACTGCTCCAGCATCTCCGGGCCCATGACGGCGGAGGCCACGGTGAAGGCGTCGTTGGCCTCCTTCAGGCCCTGCTCCACCTTGGCCCGGAGCGTGCGGTTGCGGCGGACGATCTCCAGAAACTGCTTCATCAGCTCGTCCCGCTTATCCTTCAGCAGCTTGTGACCACGGCGGGCCGTCCTGAGACGTCCCTTCAGCCGGGTCAGCTCCATGCGGGTGGGATTGACAGTCTTTCCGGCCATAGGCGGTCACTCCTTTTCCGGCAGGTACTTGTCCAGCATCTCCGGCTTGATGCGCTTAAGCTCGCCTCTGGGCAGCATCCGCAGCAGCTCCCAGCCCAGATCCAGCGTCTCCTCGATGGAGCGGTTCTCATCGAAGCCCTGGGAGACGTAGCGCTTTTCAAATTCGTCGGCAAATTTGGCGTACAGCAGGTCGGTGGGGCTGAGGGCGGCCTCGCCCAGAATGGTCATCAGCTCCTTGGCCTCCTTGCCGCTGGCGTAGGCGGCGAACAGCTGGTTCATGGTGGGGGCGTGATCCTCCCGGGTCTTGCCCGCGCCCACGCCCTTGTCCTTCAGACGGGACAGGCTGGGCAGCACGTCCACCGGCGGCAGGATGTTCTTGCGGTACAGGTCGCGGCTGAGGATGATCTGCCCCTCGGTGATATAGCCCGTCAGGTCGGGGATGGGGTGGGTCTTGTCGTCCTCCGGCATGGTCAGGATAGGGATCATGGTAATGGAGCCCTTGCAGTCCAGCTTCCGCCCGGCCCGCTCGTACATGCTGGCAAGGTCGGTATAGAGGTAGCCGGGATAGCCGCGGCGGCCGGGGACCTCCTTCTTGGCGGCGGACACCTCCCGCAGCGCCTCGGCGTAGTTGGTGATGTCCGTCAGGATCACCAGCACGTGCATCTCCTTCTCAAAGGCCAGATACTCGGCGGCGGTCAGGGCCATACGGGGCGTGGCGATACGCTCCACGGCGGGGTCGTTGGCCAGATTGGTGAACAGCACCGTGCGCTGGATGGCACCGGTGCGCTTGAACTCCCGGACGAAGAACTCCGCCTCCTCGAAGGTGATGCCGATGGCGGCGAACACCACGGCGAAGTTGGAGCTGTCGTCCAGCACCCGGGCCTGCCGGGCGATCTGCGCCGCCAGATTGGCGTGAGGCAGACCGGAGCCGGAGAAGATGGGCAGCTTCTGGCCGCGCACCAGCGTGTTCAGCCCGTCGATGGTGCTGATACCGGTCTGAATGAACTCGTTGGGATAGTCCCGGGCGGCGGGATTCATGGGCAGGCCGTTGATGTCCATGTACTTGTCGGCCAGCAGGGCAGGGCCGCCGTCGATAGGCTCACCCATGCCGTTGAACACACGGCCCAGCATGTCGGCGGATACGCCCAGCTGCAGGGGGTGTCCCAGAAAACGGATCCTGGCGTCCCGCAGATTGATACCGGCGGAGGAGTCGAACAGCTGCACCACGGCCCGGTCGCCGTTGACCTCCAGCACCTTGCACCGGCGTACCTCGCCGCTGTGCAGCTGGATCTCCGCCAGCTCGTCGTAGGTGACGCCCTCCACGTTCTCCACTACCATCAGCGGCCCGGAGACCTCGTGAATGGTACGGTATTCCTTCATCATGCGTCCTCACCTGCTTTCTTCACCAGATCGGCGATCTGGCCGTCCATCTCGGCGTGTACCTGCTGGTAGTTGGCGGCGTACTCCTCCGCGGCGGCGTACTTGGCCCAGCCCAGCCGCTCCCGGGCGGGGATGGCGAACAGCGCCGGCAGTGCCGCGCCCTTATCGATGGCGTCGCGGCACAGCGTCTCGTAGTGCAGGATCAGCGCCAGCAGGCGCATCTGCCGGTCGAAGCTGGAATAGGCGTCCACGTCCATAAAGGCGTTCTGCTGCAGAAAGTCCTCCCGCAGCATCCGGGCGATCTCCAGCGTCAGCTGATCCTTGGGGGACAGGGAGTCCTTGCCCACCAGCTGCACGATCTCGTTGAGCTCGTTCTCCTCCTGCAAAAGGTGCATGGCCCGGTTGCGGTTCTTCATGAAGTCCGGGCCCATGTGCTCGTCGAACCACGGCGTCACCGCGTCCAGATACAGGGAGTAGGAGTTCAGCCAGTTGATGGCGGGGAAGTGCCGCCGGTAGGCCAGCGAGGCGTCCAGCGACCAGAACACCTTGACGATGCGCATGGTGGCCTGCGCCACCGGCTCGCTGAGGTCGCCGCCGGGAGGCGACACCGCGCCCACGGCGGTGAGGGAGCCGCTGCGCTCCTCCGTGCCCATGCACTGCACCACACCGGCCCGCTCGTAGAACTGGGCAAGGCGGGACGCCAGATACGCGGGGTAGCCCTCCTCGCCGGGCATCTCCTCCAGACGGCCGGACATCTCGCGCAGGGCCTCGGCCCAGCGGGAGGTGGAGTCGGCGATGACGGCCACGTCGTAGCCCATGTCCCGGAAGTACTCGGCGATGGTGATGCCGGTGTAGACCGACGCCTCCCGGGCGGCCACCGGCATGTCGGAGGTGTTGGCGATAAGCACCGTCCGCTTCATCAGGCTCTCGCCGGTGCGGGGATCTGTCAGCTCCGGGAACTCCCGCAGCACGTCGGTCATCTCGTTGCCCCGCTCGCCGCAGCCGATGTAGACCACGATGTCCACATCCGACCACTTGGCCAGCTGGTGCTGCACCACGGTCTTGCCGGAGCCGAAGGGGCCCGGTACGGCGGCGGTGCCGCCCTTGGCGATGGGGAACATGGTGTCGATGACCCGCTGGCCCGACTGCAAAGGCGTCTCCGGCGGGAATTTCTTCTTGTAGGGACGGCCCACGCGAACGGGCCACCTCTGCACCATGGTCAGCTCCCGCACCGCGCCGTCCGCTGTGCGGAGGCGGGCGATGGGCTGGGTGATGCTGTACTGTCCGGCCTCCGCCACCCACTCCACCGTGCCGCTGACGCCCACCGGCACCATGATCTTATGCAGCACCGACGCCGTCTCCGGCACGGTGCCCAGCACGTCGCCGCCGGTGACGGCGTCGCCTGCGGCGGCGGTGGGTGTAAAGGCCCAAAGCTTCTCACGGTCCAGCGGCGGCACCTGAATGCCGCGGGTGATGTTGGCGCCCACCCGGCGGACGATCTCCTCCAGCGGACGCTGGATACCGTCGTAGATATTCTCGATCAGGCCCGGGCCCAGCTCCACGCTGAGGGGCGCGCCGGTGGTGACCACCTCCGCGCCGGGGCCGAGGCCGGATGTCTCCTCGTACACCTGAATGGAGGCACGGTCGCCGGTCATATTCAGGATCTCTCCGATCAGATGCTGGGGCCCCACGCGCACCACGTCCGCCATGCTGGCATCCGCCATGCCGTCGGCCACCACCAGCGGGCCGGAGACTTTGATGATCTTACCCATTCTCTTGCTCCTTTCAGGAAATATCCGCGCCCACGGCGCGTTCCACCGCCGCGTGCAGCGCCCGGTCTGCAAGACCCAGCGCGCCGCCCTTGCCGGGGATGAGGATGACGGCGGGCAGCATATCGTCCTGATAGCGGGCGATCTCCGCCGACAGCTCCTGCGCCAGCTGCTCCGTCACATAGATCACGGCGTAGCTCTCCTGCGCCAGCCGGCGCAGGGCCTTGCGGCCCGTCTCGGCGTCGTCGGCGAAGAACACGTCCAGCCCCAGCGCCCGAAAACCCAGCACACTGTCGCGGTCGCCCAGTACGGCGATCTTATACATACGCATCACGCAGCCTTTCCCGTATGGCGTCGGCGGACAACCCCGCCAGCCGCCCGGCCATGACGATGCGCACAGCCGTCCACTCCGCCTCCTTGGCGATGAGATAGCCCAGCGCCACCTCCACGCCGAAGGGTACCTGCCGCGCACCGGCGGCGGTTTTCAGCACCGCGTTATCGCAGGCCCTTTCAAAGGCTGTCAGGCTGCCGCCCTTGACAGCCTCCTCGCCTTTTTCCGCCGCCTCCCGCAGCGGTGTGCTGCGGAACAGGGCGGCCACACCGTTTCCGACGCCGGCCCGAAGGGCGTCCACCGGCACGCTGCCGCCCTCAAACAGCACCTCCTGCAAAAAGCCGGGATCCATGTGCAGCCGCTCCGTCCGCACCAGCGAGCGGAGGTTGGCGGCGTCGATCATGGCGCGGACATAGCGCTGCAGGTACGCACACCGGCTGTCCACCGCCAGCTTTTCCAGCTGTGCAAAGCAGGCGCGATCCAGCACACAGTCGCTGCGCTGGGCGCTGCCCGTCTCCGCCAGCAGCTGGGCGGCCTTTTCGGCGGCTGCGGCCATATCGCCGGGGAGAAACTGCCAGCTTCCGCTGTCGGCATACTGCCGTTGCAAGTCCCCGGCGGGGATGGTACCCGCGTCCATCAGCAGACGCTCCGCGCTCTCCGGCGCCTTCAGCAGCACCTTGATATTGTGGTAGTCGTATTTGATGCGGAACACGTCCAGCAGCTCCTTCTCCGGCATGAACCGCTCCAGCTCGGCGAACACCGCCTCCCGCTGCTTTTTCAGGCTCGCCTGCAGGGTGGCCTCGTCCCGGATGGGCTCGTACCCCAGATCGGTCAGAAGCTGGGAGCAGCTCTCCGCCGACGGCGCCTGTAAAAGCTGCTCCAGTCGCTGGGCCGTCAGCAGATTCTTCTCCAGACTCCGGATGCGGGCGGAGAGGAACAGATAGTCCGTGTCCTTTCTGCGCTTTGTCAAAGGGTCGCCCCCTTTCAGTCAAACAGCAGCCGCGCCACGGCGGAGGACTCCTCCTGCCGCAGCTGGCGCAGCTTTTCCGTAAAGCTGCAATTCAGCTCCACGCGGCCCCGCCGCAGCACCAGCCCGCCGCCTGTGTCCCGCGTCTCGCCGGACAGGTGGAAGGACGCGCTGGGCTTTCTGGCGTTGGCGGCGTCCACCACCGCCGCGCCCACGGCCTCCCGGTCGCGGGCGGACAGCAGCAGCTCCTCGTCGCCGCTGCCGTTCTCCGCCGCCAGCGCGGCCAGCAGGTCGATGTAGTCCGCCTGCGGCAGCGCCGCCAGTGCCTGCGCCGTTCGGGCAAAGGCCTCGTCGATCAGCTGCTGCTTGGCGGCCAGCACCCGCTGGCGGCAGGCCAGCTGGCTGCTGCCGTTGAGATGCTCCAGATGCTCCGCCGCCTGCGTCTGTGCGCGCTGTGCGCTGTCACGGGCGGCGGCGTCCGCCTGCGCCTGATAGTCCCGGCGGATGGCGGCGGCGTTCTCGGCGGCGTTGGCCGCCAGCGCGTCGCACTCCGCCCGGATATCCGACTCCATGCGGGCAATGATCTTGTCCAGTCCGTTCATAGCGGCACCCGCCTTACTTCAGGATGTTCAGGGAGATCATGATGGTGGCCACCAGCGACAGAATGGCGTAGAACTCCACGATGCCGCAGTAGATGATGCCCTTGGTGGCGGCCTCCGGACGCTTGGCCACGATGTTGATGGAGGCGGCGGCCACCCGGCCCTGGAAGATGGCGCTGAGCCAGCCGCCCAGCATAATGGGCAGACAGGCGGCGAAGAACGCCATACCCTGCGTCAGCGTGATTGCCGCGGCGCTGCCGCTGAGCAGACCCACCTGTCCCAGCACGATGAACAGCGCCACAAAGCCGTACAGACCCTGTGTACCGGGCAGCACCTGTAAGATCAGGCACTTGGTGGACTTGTCAGGGTCCTCGCTGGTCAGACCGGCGGCGGCCTCACCCACCATGCCGGTACCCTTGGCGGAGCCGATGCAGCACAGACCGGCGGTCAGCGCCGCGCCCAGAATGGCGAAACCCAGTCCGCCGATGGATTCGAGAATACTCATTGTTCATGTTCCTCCTTCATGATCTCTACATAGTTGGATCGCATACACAGGGGACGGAAGGCCTTGCCGCCGTCCTTGTAAAACCGCCCGAAGAATTCCAGAAACTGCAAGCGCATATCGTGGACGTAGCAGCCCAGCAGGTTCAGCGCCAGATTCAGGGTGTTGCCCACCAGCGAGATGATGATGAACGTCACGATGTTGCCGGTGGTGGCGCCCAGCATATTGAACACCTGCGCCAGCACCGCGCCGGACAGCATCAGCGCCATCAGCCGCACATAGGACAGGATGTCGCTGAAAAAGCCGGTAACGCCGTTGTACACAGCGGCCACCACACCGGTGACCTTGCCGAAGCCCCTTTTGCCCCGGCCCGCGCCGTACAGCAGCATCACACCGCCGATGCACAGCACCACCGGCACGCCGCCGATGCTGCCCACGCCCAGTATGGCCATAGCGCCGCCGGCCAGGATGATCCACCATGTGATCTCGTCGAACAGCGCGTCCGCGAAGTGCCCGTTCCGGCACTTCTCCACCACGCTGACGGTCATGCCGGTGAACACCTGAATGCCGCCCAGCACCAGCGAGCCCACCATGATGGCCATGGTGTCGTTCAGCGGGTCGAACAGCGACGGCAGGGCAACGGTGCTGGCGGGGTCGATGAGCCTGCACAGCTGGGGGATAAAGTCCCCCAGAAAGCCGCCGGTCAGCGCGCCGAAGATAAAGGTCATGATGCCGCACCAGAAGATCATCTCCATGAAGCTCCTGTTGTCGGGCCGCTTCTTCTTCAGAAACAGCAGGGAGCCGACGATCATGGCCAGTCCATAGCCCATGTCCGCCATCATCATGCCGAAAAAGAAGATAAAGAACGGGGCCATGATGGGGTTGGGATCCACACCGTCGTAGGCGGGCATGGAGTACTGCTCCGTAATGCAGTTCATGGAGCGGGTCAGCACGTTGCCGTGGAGGGCCACCGGCACGTCGGGTATCTCCTCCGCCGTGGGGTCGCTGGCGTCGTAGGCACAGTCCAGCGTGTCCAGCCATGCCGCCAGCTTGGGCAGCTTGGCCGCGGGTATCCAGCCGTCGAAGGCTACGATACAGCCGTCTGTCAGCAGCCGCTTCCGGTTTTCCTCCCGCATGAGCCGGGAGCGCAGCCGGTCGCAGCCCAGCTGCAGGTCAGGCAGCTGATCGCCCAGCGCCGTCAGTGCCTGACGGGCTTCCTCCTTCTCCGCGGCCGTCTGCCGCAGGGCGTCCGCCAGCGCCGTCAGGTTCTCCTCCGGCGTGCCGCTGCGCCCCTTCAGCTGACCGCCGGTGAAGCCGAAGCCCCGCAGCAGCTCCAGCGCCGCCGCCGTGACGGCCTTGTGGGTCAGCAGCAGGATGCACTGCTGCTCCCGGTCGGCGTACAGCTGATACGCCTCCGCCTCCGGTATCTGCGCGGTCAGCGCGCCCTGCACCTCGTCCCAGCGGGCGAAGGGGGGCAGCGTGCCGGCGGTGATGTCGCACCACCGCGTCTCCGTCAGCTCCAGCGGAACGTCAAGGCTCCGCCACGGGCCCAGCGCCGCCTGCTCGCTGCGCAGCTGCGTCTCTCTGGCGGTGAGACGGTTGATGTCCGCCGCCAGCTGGTTGATGCGCTGCGCCGTCTCCAGCTCCCGCGCCAGCGCCGCCTCGTCCAGATACGCCATTTCGGTGATCCGGGGCCGGGGCGCCAGCAGACCCGCCTTTTTGGGCGGTGCTATGCGGCGCAGGGTGTCCATAGCCGTCTGCAGCTGCCGCTGCCGGGCCAGGCAGTCCGCTGCCGCCGTGTCACACCGGCGCAGGCTGTCGGGCATCGCCGCCGTGTCCGGCTCGCTGATCTCCACGCAGCCCATGTGCTGCAGCCGCCGCAGCATGGCGTCGTGGTCACGCTCCAGAGCCAGGATCTGCAGCCGCTTCATTTTCACAATGGCCATCTACCGCTTCACCACCTTTTCCAGCAGATAGGCCACCGCGCCGTCCATACGGCCCAGCGCCGTCTCCCGCAGGGCCGCGCAGTCCTGCTCCGTGCGGGCCAGCATGGCCGCCCGCTCCGTATCGGCCTGCGCCTCCGCCCGGCGCAGCGCATCGGCGGCATCACGGCGCGCCGCTTCCTGCGCGGCGGCCACCAGCGCGGCGCCGTCCTTTTCGGCCTGCCGCACCTGCTCCGCCGCCGCACTCTGGGCTGCGGCCCTCTGTGCCAGCAGACGGCTCTCCGCCGCCTGCAGGGCGTCGATCTTTTCCCGGTACAGTTCACTCACCGCCTTTCCAGATACAGGCAGACAGGGGAAGACCCCTATGCGGCCTTCCCCCGTGTCGTATGCTTTATACCGCAGGGGAGGCCCTCTGCGTATATTTGTATTAGAATACCACAAAAGCATGTTTCCCACAACGGGCAAGCCGTAGAAAATGACCATCCCGTTTTTGTGAATTTGGTCAAATGATATATTATTCACAAGAGTTATCATAATAAGAAACTTTCGTCGATTCTGTGCAGAAGTCAAATTCCAGTGGCATTTTCTCCGTTTATGTGGTATAGTATCCATGTTATGACAACTGCATCGACAACATGCGGGATAATTTCGACAATATATAACAATTTGTATTCAAATTTAACGTGAGGTACAGCTATGACATACTTGACTGCATTTCTGCTGGGACTGGTACAGGGCGTGGCGGAGTTCCTGCCCATCTCCAGTTCCGGCCATCTGGCCATCGCCCAGAACCTGCTGGGTATGCAGGAGGCCGGCAGTGTGCCGGAGTTCTTCGACGTGCTGCTGCATCTGGGTACGCTGATCGCGGTGTTCGCCGCCTACTGGAAGGACATCTGCGAGATGGTGGTGGAGCTATTCCGGGGCATCGGCGATCTGGCGCACCGCTCCACGCCGTCGCCGGTGCCGCCGGCCCGGCGGCTGATCCTGCTGATCGTCGTGGGCACGCTGCCGCTGTTCGCGGTGCTGCCTATCCGCAAGGCGGTGCAGGGCCTGAGCGACAATATGGTGTTCGTGGGCGCGGCGCTGATCGTCACCGGTATCCTGCTGTTCCTGTGCGACCGGGTGCGCAAGGGCCGCAAGACCGAGCGCAGCGCCACATGGGTGGACGCCCTGCTGGTGGGCGTGGGGCAGGCCGTCGCCACGCTGCCCGGCGTCTCCCGCTCCGGCATGACCATCACCGCCGGCTGCTTCGTGGGCTATGAGCGCCGGTTCGCCGTGCGGTTCTCGTTCCTGCTGAGTATCCCCGCCGTGCTGGGCGCCAACATCCTGTCCGTCGGCGACGCGGTGCGGGCCGGCATCAACGGCGCGGAGGTGCCCATGTATCTGGTGGGCGTCGTTACCGCCGCCGTGGTGGGGTATCTGTGCATCCGTCTGCTGAAATATGTGGCGGACAAGGGCCGCTTTGGCGCGTTTGCCTATTACTGCTGGGCAGTGGGCATCCTGACATTGGTGCTGCAGGCCGTCAAGTGAGATAAGTGAGGAAAGCTATGGCATCGACACGAAAGAGAACAACGAAAGGGAAAAAGACCCCGCCCAGACCGGAGCCGCCCGCCTATAACGGCACGGCGCGTCTGGTGGGCGGCATCGTCTGCCTGCTGCTGGCGCTGTGCGTGCTGGTGAGCTATTTCAATGTAGACGCGCTGCTGCTGACGTTGATCGCCAGGGTGCTCAAGGGCCTGCTGGGCTGGGGCTTCTATCTGACCGCCCCGGCGCTGCTGGGCGCGGCGGTCATCCAGCTGCGGCATCAGGGCCGTCCCGTGATCCTGCGTACCACCTGTACGCTGCTGGTGCCGCTGCTGGCGGGTGTGCTGTGGCATCTGATCTTCTGCCGCACTGCGTATGAGCTGGGCGGCGGCCTGCTGTCCCGTCTGTGGGCGGACGGACAGGCCCTGACCTGCGGCGGCGTGGTGTCCGGCGGTCTGGCGCTGGGCAGCGAGGCGCTGCTGAGCAAGGTGGTGTCCATCATCATTTTCGTGGTGCTGCTGCTGGCGGCGCTGCTGGGCGCGCTGCACATGACGCCCCAGCAGGCGGTGGACAAGGTCAGAGAGTACCGCGGCAGCCGCTGGGAGGACGAGGACGACGGGGACGATCTGCTGGACGACGGCTTTGAGCCGCTGCCCCGGCGGAAGGAGCCGCCCGCCCCGGAGAAGCCGGCGCGGGACAAGCCCGGCCGGAAGCGGGCCGATTTCGATATCCCGCTGGACGGCGAGCCCTCCGTCATGGAGGGCGGCGCGAAGAAGGACTTCTTCTCCCGCAGGTCTGCCGCCGTCCGGACGCCGGATCAGGTGCTGGCGCAGCCCGATGCCGCGCCTGCCGCCCCCGCGCCGCAGGAGCCGGCCCCGGCGAAGGAGCCGGTGTCCGGCAAGAAAAAGAAGGCCCAGCTCCAGCAGGAGGTGCAGTCCGCCGCCGAGGAGGTGGGACAGGCCATCGAGCAGGAGCTGGCGCAGGGCGAGGAGGCCTACCGCTACCCGCCCATTACCCTGCTGGAGGAGAACCGCGCCGATAACTGCACCGAGGTGGGCGCGGAGCTGCGCAATAACTCCCGCCGTCTGGCGGAGGCCCTGCGCTCCTTCGGCGTGGACGCCGCCGCCGGCGACGTTGTCCACGGCCCCAGCGTCACCCGCTACGAGTTCACGCTGGAGCAGGGCGTCAAGCTCAGCAAGATCACCAACCTCTCCGACGATATCGCGCTGGCGCTGGGCGCCAGCGGCGTCCGCGTGGCGCCGGTGCCCAACAAGATCTCCGTGGTGGGCATCGAGGTGCCCAACCGCACCGTCACCGCCGTGCGCATCCGGGATGTCATCGAGTCCCGTGAGTTCACCCGCCACCCGTCCCCGGTGGCCTTTGCCGTGGGCAAGGACATCGGCGGCAATAATATCGTGGGCAACATCGCCCGCCTGCCCCATGTGCTCATCGCCGGTACCACCGGCTCCGGCAAATCCGTGTGTACCAACTCCCTCATCGTCAGCATCCTCTATAAATCCACGCCGGACGAGGTGCGCTTCATCATGGTAGACCCCAAGATGGTGGAGCTGGCGCCCTACAACGGCATCCCCCACCTGCTGATCCCTGTGGTCACCGACCCCAAGAAGGCCGCCGGTGCCCTGCAGTGGGCGGTGTTCGAGATGATGAAGCGCTACAAGATGTTCTCCGAGAAGGGCGTCAAGGATCTGGCGGGCTACAACGCCCTGTCCGAGACGGACGAGGACGTGAAGAAGCTGCCCACCGTGGTGGTGGTCATCGACGAGCTGGCCGACCTGATGCTGGTGGCCGCCAAGGAGGTGGAGGAATCCATCTGCCGTGTGGCCCAGATGGGCCGCGCCGCCGGCATGCATCTGGTGGTGGCCACCCAGCGTCCCTCTGCCGACGTCATCACCGGCCTGATGAAGGCCAACATCCCCAGCCGCATCGCCTTTGCCGTGGCCAGCTCCATGGAGTCCCGCATCATTCTGGACACCCCCGGCGCGGAAAAGCTGGTGGGTAAAGGCGACATGCTTTACTCCCCGCTGGGCGACAGCAAGCCCACCCGCGTACAGGGCTGCTTCATCACACCGGAGGAGATCGAGCGGGTGGTGGCTTTCGTCAAGGACGCCGCCGGCGAGGCCCACTACGATCAGGATGTCATCGAAAAGATCCAGCAGGCGGTGGACGCCAAGGCCGACAAGGGCAAGTCCGCCCCGGCCGATACCACCGCCGACGGCGAGGACGGCGACGAGCTGCTGCCCGCCGCCGTGGAGGTGGTGCTGGAGACGGGGCAGGCCTCCGTATCCATGCTCCAGCGCCGCCTGAAGCTGGGCTACTCCCGCGCCGCCCGTCTGGTGGATCAGATGGAGGAGCGGGGCTACGTCGGACCCTTCGAGGGCTCCAAGCCCCGGCAGCTCCTCATCACCAGGGAGAAGTGGCAGGAGCTGCAGATGGCCAGGGGCATCGCCCCGGCGGAGACACCCTCCGCCCCGGATCGCTGCGGCTCCATCCACGACGTGTTCGAGAGCCACGACGCGCTGGACTGAGCGGAATACAAAAGAACACCCGCAGTCGCAAGACTGCGGGTGTTCTGCGCTTTGCTTACAGCCCGTCGGGCCTGTTGACGCCGAAGCCCTCGCCCAGTATCTCGTAGGCGTCGCACACGATGATGAAGGCGTCGGGGTCGGCCTGCTTGACGATGGACTTGATGCTGACGATCTGCACCCGGCTGAAGGCGCACAGGATCACGTTCTTGGGACTGCCGCTGAAGCCGCCCCGGCCCTCCAGCAGCGTGACGCCCCGATCCAGCTCCAGCAGCTTGGCGGTGATGGCCTCGTACTGCTCGGAGATAATGTAGGCCATTTTCGCCCCGTTGCCGCCATAGACCACCCGATCCATCACCTTGGAGATGATGAACAGCGCCACCATGGCGTACAGCGCCTGTGTCAGGTCGCGGAACACCGCGGCGTAGGAGATGACCACGATGGCGTCGATGGACAGGCACAGCGTACCGATGGACAGCCCCGGAAATTTCAGCTTCAGCAGCCGCGCCGCCAGCTCGGTGCCGCCGGTGGTGGCGCTGTACCGCAGCATCAGGCCGCAGCCGAGACCCACGATGACGCCGCCGTAGATGGCCGCCAGCATGGGCTCCATGGGTCTGAACGTGTACACACCGGCCAGCAGGTCGATCATGCCGGAGCTGACCAGCGTGGCGTACAGCGTGGCGTACAGCCACTGCCGCCCTACCTTTTTCCAGCTCAGGATGAACAGCGGCAGGTTCAGCACCACGATGATCGTACCGATGGGCGCCTGCGGGATGAAAAAGTTGATGATCTGGGCCACACCGGTAAAGCCGCCCACGCTCAGGTGGTTGGGGTCAAAGCACCAGTTGAAGCCCACGGCGTACAGCGCACAGGACAGGGTGATCATGGCGTACTGCCCCACGATCCCCTTCAGCTTCTGCTCCATAAACAGCGTCCTCTCTTCTCCTCAAAAAATGTATATACAGTATACTATGCAAAACGCTGTTTGTCTACTGCGGTTATTCCTCCACCATCGGCGGAACGAACCGCTCGATGGCGGCCCGCAGCTTGGGGTGCCGGATGACGAAGTGGATGGCGGGCGACTTCCCCTTGGATATCATGGCCCACTGCCCCTCGTGAATGGTGATCTGCAGGTTCCGGAAGGCCCCGCCGCCGGTGAATTCCAGCTCACAGCGGGGATGGGCGGCGGCAAACGCCTCCGTCTGGGCCAGGTGCGCCAGATACGTCTCGTAGGTGTAGGGCACGTCCTGTCCATAGAACAGGCCCGACAGCGGCAGGGCGGGGGGAAACTGGGCAAAGGCCTGCTCCGTCAGCCGGGGCAGCTCCAGATGCACCGTGTCCGTCAGCAGGATCGTCTCCAGCTGCTCCCGCCGCGTCCGGGCATAGGCGCGGATGCGCTGCCGGTTCTCCTCCGGCAGTCCCTGCTTTTCCAGCAGCGCCGCCAGACAGTCCGGCTCCATGGTACACAGCGGGGGCGTGTGCAGGATGTGCCGCCTCCGCCCCGGCGTGCGGCTGTCCGCCAGCAGAAAGGCGTTGAGCCGCGCCGCGCCGTCCTTCCGGTAAATGTCCATCAGCGGACTGGCGTTTTCCAGCATGGCCTCGGCCCGGCGGCGGCAGTAGGCCACCTCACCTTTCGCCTTCGTCAGGTCGTACCGCCCCTCGCTGTGGTGTCCGGCCACCGCCTCGCCGGTGAGGGCTACCGTCCCGGCGGAGCGCATGAAGTGCAGGAACACGCCGTTTTGCGGCGTCTTGAAGTAGTACGGTTCGATCTGCCCCGTCATGTACATGGGGATGAAGCTCTCCAGCCCCAGCATCATCTCCGACATGGAGCGGTCGATGTTGTGGATGATCCGCAGCGTCAGACCCTTTTTCAGCAGCATGGCCATGCCGAACATCCACTTTTTCGGGAACTCGGGATCCTGCGCCATCTGCTCCATGGGCATGTCACTGTACAGGATCACCGGCTCCATGGAGCGGGACAGCACCGCCGCCTTCAGGAAGTCCAGCTCGCTCTCCATCATCTGCTGCAGCCCGAAATAGCTGCGCGACGTGGGCAGCTGGAACGGCGCCGTGGGCACCTTCAGCTCGTCAAAGCGGATGGAGCGTATGTACTCGTTCAGGTCGAACTCGTCCAGTCTGGCCAGAAAATGGCGGACGCCGTCCTGCCGTGGCGCGTGGCTGCCCAGCAGCCAGTCCCGCAGCCTCTGGCAGTACACGGCCCGGTCGGCCAGCGCGTCGGCCCCGCAGTCCAGCAGCTCCCCGGCGATCTCCCGGTGCTGTACATCGTCCAGCTCCCGCGACACATAGGCGGCCACCGCGTCGGCGAACCGCTCCGGCTCCGCCGGCTGCCGCGCCCCGCTGCGGAACCGGAAAATGGTGGACGGGTCGTAGTTGGCGTACCGGCACAGACGGCTGACGCTGACCTCCATCACCTCCACCAGCGTGTTGAAGTTCTCCCGCAGGCGGGCGCGCCGGTCGTCGGTGTACTCCTCGCAGGACAGGAATCTCGCCCGCACCTCCGCCTCCGTCATACCGGGGACGCCCTTCTCCTGCGCCAGTGCCGCCAGTGCGCGGCACAGACCGTCCATGGCGGCGGAATCCCGTCCCGGCGTCCGCTCCCCCGACCGGTAGCGGCTCAGGGACGGCGCGGCGATGCCCGCCCGGGCGCACAGCTCACTGGCCCGGCAGTCCGTTTGCTCCATCCATACCTGCAGCTGCTGACAAAAACGCATAGCGTACCTCCTGTGTTGCTTTGCTGCCATTATACGCCGGAATCTTTGTTTCCGCAACTGGCAGTTGACGATCCCGGCAACTCTGTTGCACCTGCCGCCCGGTCTGGTAGAATAAAGAAAAACACCGACAGGGAGGTACTGCACATGAAAAAGAACAACCGCGGCCCGCTGGGCCTGCTGCTGGCGCTCTGCATGACCCTGCTGCTCCTGACCCCGGCGCTGGCCGGCGTCACGGACGTTACCGGCGGCAGCAAGACGACCGTCAATACCGTCGTCCGCAATAACTACACGGATACCCACGAGAAAAAGACCTTCGCGCTCACCGGAAAGACCACCACCTTCGAGGGCGCGGCGGGCTGCTTCGGCGCCGAAAGCGGAACCCTGACCGTGGGCTTCCCCGATCTGGGTGCGGTGGAGATCACCTACACCGTCTCGGTGGATACCGTGGTCATGACCGTCACCAACTACGATGACCTGCCCGACGGCACCTACACCTGCCCGGAGCGGGAGGACAAGAGCCTGATGACCACCATCTACACCGGCTCCAAGCTGACCTATACCGGCACGACGTATGAGGGAAATCCTATCCTCATCGGCGACCCGGACGCACTGTTTAACGCCTATATCGGTACCGGTAAGATCATTATCAACGAGATCCGCGACGACTACTACACCCGCCGCCACATCTGGCGCGGCTACACGCTGACCGTCACCGGCAATGCCCCCGGCATCACCGCCACCGGCGTTGGCAGCTGGAACAACGTGGACTGGAGCGCCCTGACGCAGGGCGGCGGCCAGACCACCGGCGGCTACAGCTCGCCCAAGACCTTTGACGCCGGCACGGCGCTGTACGCCGTTTCCGCCGTGCTGTCCGGCGCGGGCGCCGCCGTCCTGCGCCGCCGGAAGCGGTAAACCACACGGACATCCTTGCACTTCGGCAGGGGGAAATAAAGCAGCAGCGCATCCGCGGAAAGCGGATGCGCTGCTGCTTTATACCGTGATCTCGATGAGGTTCCCCTCCACGGCGGCGATGCAGCTTTCATAGTAGCCGTCCCCCGTCGTCCGCGGCCCGCTGACCACCTCGTACCCGTCGTTCCGCAGCCGGGCGGTCAGGGCGTCCACCCGCTCCCGGCTGCCCACGCGGAACGCGATGTGCGCGTAGCCGGCGCGAACAGGATCCTTCGGCAGCACCGCCATGTCCGGCCGGTGCATCAGCTCCAGCCGCGCCCCGCCGTCAAAGGTGAGGAAGTAGGAGCGGAACCCCGTTTTCGGATTGTGATAGCCGCCGTCGGATGCCGCGCCGAGATACCGCACGAAGAATTCTCTGGCTCGCTCCAGCTCCTGTACATACAGGGCGATGTGCCCGATCTCCATGGCGTCACGCAAATTCCAGCGGCGTGTGGTCGCATATCTCCCGGATCTTGGCCTGCAGGCGCTTCAGATCCTCGAAGGTCTCCGGCTTCCTCCGGGGGTCGCGGAGCAGGGCGGCGGGGTGGTACAGCGCCATCATCTGGATGCCGTCCTTCTCAAAGAACTGGCCGTGCTCCTGGGTGATCCTGAAGTCCTCCTTGATGATCTCCATGGCGCTGATACGGCCCAGACATACGATGATCTTGGGCTTCATCAGTGCCAGCTGCCGGGACAGATACCCCCGGCAGGCGTCCTTCTCCGTGTTCAGCGGGTCGCGGTTCTGGGGCGGACGGCACTTGACGGAGTTGGTGATGTAGATGCGGCTGCGATCCAGCCCGATCATGGCCAGCATATCGTCCAGCAGCTTACCGGCCCGTCCCACGAAGGGCTCGCCCTGCGCGTCCTCATTGGCGCCCGGCGCCTCGCCGATCAGCAGTACCTCCGCGTTCTCCGCGCCCACGCCGAACACCACCTTCGTCCGGGTGTCCGCCAGCGTGCAGGCGCGACAGTGCAGGCATTCCTCCCGCAGGGCTTCCCAATCCGTCATGTTTCGTTCCTCCCGTATCATTCGCCCCTCCGCCGCGCAAACTGTGGAGCAGGAGGTGCGTGTCTTGTTTTTTTATGGATTCTGGCTGTTTTTGCTGTACAGCCTCGGCGGCTATGTGCTGGAAAAGCTGTATGCGGCGGTGCGCCGCCCGCCCCACCGGGTGCGCAAGTGCTTTCTGCTGCTGCCGCTGTGCCCGGTGTACGGCCTCGCCATGCTGGCGGTGCTGGGTCTGCCGCCGGACATGACCGGCACGTTCTGGCGTCTGGCGCTGTACGGCGGCCTGACGGCCACGGCGGTGGAGTACGCCGTCCATTTTCTCTACGAAAAGCTGCTGGGCGTCATGTTCTGGGATTACAGCGCCACCAAGATGGATCTGAACCGCCGTGTCTGTGTGCCGTTCGCGCTGGTCTGGGGCCCGCTGACGGCCCTGACGGTGCGGTACGTCCACCCGTGGGTGTCCGCGCTGGCGCGGAGCATGCCGCCGGCCGTCACCTGCGCGGCGCTGCTGGTGCTGGTGGCGGACTGCTTTCTGTCCACCCGTGTGCTGCGCCGCAGCGGGGATATCGACCTCATGTCCCTGCCCCGCCTTGCCGCCGCGCTGCGGGCTTAGAGCTTGGCGGTGAGCCACAGGCCGATGTCCTCAAAGATCTGCCGCTGCTGGGCCTTCTCATTGAGGATCTCGTGGCGCAGACCGGGGTACAGCTTCAGCGTACAGTCCTGCACACCGGCGCGGCGGAACTCCTGATACGTCCGGCGCACGCCGTTGCCGCAGTCGCCCACCGGGTCTTTGCCGCCGGCGATGAACAGCACCGGCGTCTGGGGATCCATCTGCCGCAGATTGCTGAGCCGCTGGTTGAACCGGATGCCCAGCAGCATCTGGCGGAACAGCCCCACCGTGGCGTCCGCGCCGCACAGGGGATCGGCCATGTAGGCGTCCACGTTGTCCGTGTCGGCGGACAGCCAGTCGCAGCTGGTGCGGTTGGGGGCGAACAGCCTGTTGTACGCGCCGAAGGCCAGCTTCGTCACCAGCTCGCTGGTGCCGCTCTCACCCACCACGGCGCCCACGGTCTTGGCCACCGCCAGACCGCCTGCGATGACGGCCTTGGGCTGCCAGCCGGTGCCCATGATGATGGCGGCCTTCACGGTGCCGGGATAGCGGATGAGATAGGTGCGGGTCAGGAACGATCCCATGCTGTGGCCCATGATGCACAGGGGCACGTCGGGGTACCACAGGCGGATGCGCTGGTGCAGCACATAGATATCGTCAACCACGGTGTGCCAGGTGTTGCCCTCGCCGAAGTAGACGGGGGTGCCGCCCTCCGGCAGGGACAGGCCGTGGCCCAGATGGTCGTGACCCACCACGGCGATGCCCAGGCTGTTGAGATAGCGGGCAAAGGCGTCGTACCGGGCGATGTGCTCCGCCACGCCGTGGCAGAGCTGCAGCACGGCCCGGACGCTGCGGCCCTCCGGCTCCCAGCGCATGCCGTGCAGCTGTGTTTTCCCGTCGGTGGACAGGAAGGTGAATTCGCTCATATTCGTCATGGAAATCCCGCTCCTTTCGTGGTATAATCCACAGATAACCTGATGGTGGTCATAGTGTACCACACAAAAATGAAAAAGAAAAGAGGAGAAGCCATGTCCGATCACATTCTGGCGCTGGATCAGGGTACCACCAGCTCCCGGGCCATCGTATTTGACCGGGAGGGCCGCATCGCGGCCATGTCCCAGCACGCCTTTGCCCAGCACTACCCACGGGACGGCTGGGTGGAGCACGACCCCCTGGAGATCTGGGACACGGAGCGCCGGTCGGCGGCGGAGGCCATCGCGGGCTTTCCCGCCGGCAGCATCGCCGGCATCGGCGTCACCAACCAGCGGGAGACGACCATCCTCTGGGATAAGGCCACGGGAAAGCCGGTGTACAACGCCATCGTCTGGCAGTGCCGCCGCACGGCGGAGCTGTGCGAGGAGCTGAAGCGGCAGGGACTGGACGAGCGCATCCAGTCCGCCACGGGCCTGCTCATCGACGCCTACTTCTCCGGCAGCAAGATCCGCTGGATCCTGGACAACGTCCCCGGCGTCCGGCAGCGGGCGGAGCGGGGCGAGGTGCTGTTCGGCACCGTGGAGACGTGGCTCATCTGGCAGCTCACCGGGCAGCACGTCACGGACTACTCCAACGCCAGCCGCACCATGCTCTTTGACATCCGCCGCCTGTGCTGGGACGAGGAGCTGTGCGGTATTCTGGGCGTCCCCATGGCCATGCTGCCCCGTCCCGTGCCCAACAGCATGGTCTACGGCACGGTGCGCCCCGGCATCGAGGGGCTGGAGAAGCTGGCGGGCGTGCCGGTGTGCGGCGCCGCCGGCGACCAGCAGGCCGCCCTGTTCGGCCAGACCTGCTTCGCCCCCGGCGAGGCCAAGAATACATACGGCACCGGCTGCTTCACCCTGATGAACGTGGGCGATACGCCGGTGCGCAGCCGGGCGGGACTGGTGACGTCCGTGGCGTGGCAGGTGGGGGACAGGACCACCTACGCGCTGGAGGGCAGCGTTTTCAACGGCGGCAGCACCATCCAGTGGCTGCGGGACGAGCTGCACATCATCTCCTCCGCGCCGGAGATCAATACGCTGGCGGCCACGGTGCCGGACAGCGGCGGCGTGGTGGTGGTGCCGGCCTTCACGGGGCTGGGCGCGCCCTACTGGGACATGTACGCCCGGGGCGCGGTGCTGGGCATCACACGGGGCACCGGCCGGGGCCATCTGGCCCGTGCGGTGCTGGAGTGCATCGCCTATCAGGTCACGGATCTGATGCTGGCCATGCGGCAGGACGCCGGCTGCGACATCACCATGCTGCGGGCGGACGGCGGCGCCAGCGTGTCCGATATCCTGCTGCAAATGCAGGCGGATCTGCTGCGCATCCCGGTGGATCGTCCGGAGATGGTGGAGACGACGGCCTTCGGCGCGGCGGCGCTGGCGGGTCTGAGCTGCGGCGTCTGGCGGGACATGGAGGAGCTGAAGGCTCTGCGCCGCAGCCAGCGGGTGTTCCTGCCGGAGGGGACGCAGGCGGACTGCGACCGGAACTACCGGCTGTGGAAGCGGGCGGTGTCCCGTGCGGCGGACTGGATCGAGCATTGACCGGCTCGTGAACAGTGTGTAAATTTCGCCATTGTCCGCTTGCATCGGCGGACAAAACGCGGTATACTATGCAGCGATAGAACAGCAATATTTGAAAGGAGAAACAGCATGAGCATTCTGGACAATCTGAACACCTTGGGCAAGAAGGCGCAGGAGTACGCCGGTGTTGCCGTGGATAAGGCCAGGGATCTGGCGGAGGCTGCCGCCGATAAGGCAAAGTCCGCTACCGACGCCGCCAAGCTGAACATGGCCATCCTCACCGAGCAGCGCGAGCTGGAGAAGAACTACCGCGCCATCGGCGAGTGGTTCATCTCCGAGTATACCGGCGAAACGCCCGACGCCGTCAAGGACGTGGTGGCCGCCGTCAACGCCTCCAAGGCCCGCATCGCCGAGCTGGAGGCCGAGAAGGCCGCCAAGGTCGAGCCCGCTGCCGAGG
>ENA-OZLS01000201-OZLS01000201.1-human-gut-metagenome-genome-assembly--contig:-NODE-201-length-26095-cov-5.763441_pt1 | contig 26095 bp, 17 predicted proteins | sample MGYA00243864_ERZ653793 | MGnify/ENA primary metagenome ERZ653793 (study PRJEB26926, sample SAMN06164605) | human gut metagenome | biome: ENVO:00009003; feature: ENVO:2100002; material: ENVO:00002003...
TTCGGCAATCACGCTGTTTTCGTCCCATGCCGTGCGGGCTATCATCCAGCCGAAAGGACTTCCCGAATAGCGTGTCAGCGGCAGGTCATCGGGAGCTTTGGCCTTCAAATCCAAGTCTCTCCACAGAATGTCGAAGATGAGGCAGTGGCGTTCGATGTTGGGTTTGCGTTCGTACTCGTATGCCAGATAGCTGTCTTTGTAGAAGCTGGAAGCCAGCATGGCAGGCAGTGAGTAGGACGGTATGTTTTTTCTGATGGGATTCGTATCGCCGGCCGGCATCACCTGCCCGTCGGGACGGCGGCGGTAGAGGAAGTCGTACAGGACAAACTGCTGCGCCGGGTTGTATATGGCTCCTGCGCCCATGCGTTGCAGAATCCAGAGCGAGAAGAGGTCGTTGCTGAAACGTACATTTACGTAGCTCGTTCCCTGATGGTAGTTATGCCCGGAGTAGATGTAGTTTCGCACAGGCAGATAATCCTTGAACATCATCTTTATTACATGGTTGTACATGTCTGGATATTCATCGTAGATGGCTATGCCGGCAGAAAGCATGTCCCGCAGTATCATCCATTCGCTGGAGTGCCCGGCAATCGGTTCGTTGTTGCGTGGGGGATAGCCGCATTCCATTGTTTTGGCTATGCGGATGAAAGATTCTATGTAAGCTTTCTTTTCGGATTCTTTCATCTGGTCGTAGCACCAGTCATATACCATTGCACCGCAGGTGAGCATCACACCGCTGGCACGCGACAAATCGCCTTTTGTTCCGTAATTGACGTTCTGAAGCGTGTCCAGCATGGCGGTAATGGCGCTTCTGGCCTGTTTCTTGTCGCCATACACCAGATAGTCGAGTGCCTGCACCTGTACGCGGCTGGTCACGCCACGCATTTCAAAGTAGTAGCGGAATCCTCTGTCCTTGACTTTTGCTTCTTCTTCGGGAGTACGGTCTTTGCCCAATTTGTTCAGGGTAGCCAGAACTTCCTTGACATGCGGGTGTTCCATGCGTTTCTTTAAATCGGGCAAATCGGCGGAGCGTACATAAAGCCGGGGGTGTACTTGCGGCGGAATGGGTACTGTGACGCCTTCCATATTCTCCCAGGTAACCTCTGGCCTGCTTTGTTGCGCATTACTTTTCAGACAGAAAACACAGAGGAAAAAACTCGTGATAAATAGGATACTTTTTTTCATGTTTTTTTGTTTGGTATATTAATAAGTAGTTGTTCGTCCATCCGTTCCGGTGGGGATAACCGTGTTTAACCCATTGTTAAAATAAGCCCATTTTTATTTATTTTCCACCATTTTACCTATATACGTAAATCACTGTATTATAGCGTATTTTAGCAAATTTTCTCTCCAAATAATTTGCATCGTTTTCCGATAATCTCTATTTTTGTATGCAAATCGTATGCACATATATTTGCATACAGACCAAGTAAAGAACCATCAAAAACGGCAGATTATGTACAAGTATTCAAAGGACGGAATTTCGGTGCTGTCGGTACTGGACGCACGCAGGGCGAAGAAAAGCGGCTTGTTCCCCGTGAAGATACAAGTCATACACAACCGCAGGCAGAAATACTATTCCACGGGGCAGGAGCTGTCAAAGGAGGATTGGGCGAACCTTGCGGAAAGCAAGAGCCGCAGGCTCACGGAGGCACGCTCGAACATAGAGAACAGCTTCTCAATCATCAAGGGGCAGGTGGAGGCACTCGCCGAACGTGGAGATTTCGCGTTTGACCTTTTGAGTGTCCGGCTGGGCAGATGTTCCACCGCGACAGTGAACGCCGCGATAAAGGCGAAGACGGAAGAGTTGAAACGTAACGGGCAGGCGGGTACGTACCGCAGCTATCATGCGCTGCTGACGGCGGTAGAGGAGTTCGCAGGAAAGGACATCCCGTTTTCTGCCGTCACGGTGGACTGGCTGAACCGCTGCGGAAGATTCTGGACGGGCCAAAAGAAAAGCAAGTCCACGCTCAGCGTCTATTTCAAGATGCTCAAGGCGATAATGAACCGGGCAAAGGCGGACGGCATAATAAAGGAGGCGCACTTCCCCTTCGGCAGGAACAGATTCGAAATACCCTCGGCCGAGGGCAGGAAGCTGGCGCTCACGCTGGAACAGATAAAGAGGCTCGTCACCTATACCGACGGGAGGGAGGAGACCGAGCTCTACCGGGACATGTGGTTCTTCTCCTACCTCTGCAACGGCATCAACTTCCGGGACATGCTCTATCTGACATACGGCAATATCATAGGCGATGAAATCTGTTTCGTCAGGGCCAAGACGATGAACACCTCCAGGCAGGTGCGTACCATACGTGCGGTGCTCACCCCCGAAATGCGGAAAATCATGGACCGCTGGGGCAATCCCGACGACGGCAACCCCGGCACGCTCATCTTCAAGTTCGCCACGGGGAAGGAGGACGGATTCGCCACCAAGCACCTTGTCGATACGGTCATACAGAAATGCAACAAGGTATTGGGCAGGATAGCCGAAGCGGTGGGGCTGCCACCCGTGACCACGTATTCGGCCCGGCACTCGTTCGCCACCGTGCTCAAGCGCAGCGGGACGAACATCTCCTACATATCCGAAAGTCTGGGGCACTCCAACCTTGCCATAACGGAGAACTACCTTGCCAGCTTCGAGCGGGACGAACGGATGAAGAACGCGCAGTTACTTACCAAATTCGACTGACCATGCCAAGAAAGAAGACCAGAGAGATAAAGATACGGCACCTCAAATGCTTCGGTACCATATGGGAGGAGCTTGCCGGACATCCCGGGCTTGCGGGATACGAGATAGCGGAGGCCGTGATACGCGTGCAGGAGCGGGTACGGCCCACCATAAACAATGTGGAGGCGGTCATCGAACGCATAAGGTTCAGCCACGCCACCCGCAAGTACAGATACCCCGCCATCCTCGGCAGGGAGATGATAGGCCAGAGCGTACTGGCAAAGATGGCGGGCGTGAGCCGCCAGACCATAGCCCGGTGGGAGGAGCTGGGCTTCATATCGCGCTCCGACATCGGGATACCGGGAGAGAAATATTTCGTAATAGAGGAAGTCATTTCCCAACTCGGAAAGTTAAAGGGTGTGAAATAATAGTACATTCCGAATCACTTGACATATGTGTGCAAAACGGTGCCATTGGAGGATTATGTCCGCCTATTGCACCGTTTCTCTTTTTACCCGCCCCACACAGTGTCACCCAAAGTCATGAAACGTCCATAAAAGTCATACCCGTGTCAAGTTATTTGCGGTTCGATATTCGCTTTCCTTTATTCTTCCTTTGCGCCACAACCGGTTGGAACGGCTGTGACGACAGCCATAGTACAAACACCCAAAAAGAAAGGAAGAAAATGAACCAGATTATTCTTACCACGCCCGAGGAACTCCGGGCAATCGTGAGCGAGAGCGTCTCGCAGACACTGGCGGGGCTGACCCTGCCGAAGAACGAACCCGACAACCTCACGCCGGATGCGGCTGTGGGGGTGCTCGAACAGCACGGGTTCCTGATTTCAAAGGCCCGCCTCTACAAGCTGACCGCCAAGGGGGACGTGCCGTTCCGCAAGTACGGGAACAAGCTGCTGTTCTCCCGCAGGGAGCTGCTGTCATGGGCCGAAAGCCTCGCAAGGCGTGTGAACGACAAGGGTGAGGCGGCACTCGCCATCGCCAGAAGCGCAAACCGAAAGCTCCGCAGCCATGGAAAGTAGCGAACGCATGGAGGAGGTGACCCGGGAGAACGCCATCATCATCTGGCAGGCCTCACGGCTGAGCATCGGCATGAAATGTGAGAAGGCTCCCGAGATACTGAAGGCGAACGGCACTGTCGTCGGCACGCTGGGCAATTTCAGCGCGTCCATCGGCAAGGCGAAAAGCAAGAAGACGTTCAACGTCTCCGCCATCGTCGCGGCGGCGTTGAAGAACGGCACGGTGCTGCTGTACTCGGCGGAACTGCCCGAGGACAAGCGGAAAATCCTTTACGTCGATACCGAACAAAGCCCGTACCATTGTCTCAAGGTGATGGAACGCATCCTGCGCATGGCGGGACTGCCGACAGACCGGGACAGCGAGAACCTCGAATTTCTCGCCCTTCGCAAGTACACCCCGAAAGAACGCATCGCGGCGGTGGAGCAGGCCATCTACAACACCCCGGAACTGGGGCTTGTCGTGATAGACGGCATCCGCGACATGGTGTACGACATCAACAGCCCCGGCGAATCCACACGCATCATCTCCAAGCTGATGCAGTGGACGGACGACCGCCAGATACACATCCACACGATACTGCACCAGAACAAGGGCGACGAGAACGCAAGAGGGCACATCGGCACGGAACTGAACAACAAGGCCGAGACGGTGCTGCTGGTGGAGAAGGACAAGGGCGACGCCGACACCAGCCGGGTGTCGGCCATGCACATCCGGGCGATGGACTTCGAGCCGTTCGCCTTCCGCATCAATGACAGGGCACTTCCCGAACTGGTGGAGAACTATGCCCCGCAGGAGAGGAAAGCCGGAAGACCGCAGCAGGAGCCGTTCGACGCGTACAGGCACATCACGGAGCAACAGCACCGCATCGCGCTGGAGGCGGCATTCGCACTGAAAAGCGAATACGGCTACAAGGAGCTGGAGGACGCGCTGATAAATGCCTATGCCGCCGTCGGCGTGAAGTTGAACCACCACAAGGCGGTATCACTCATCACCACGCTGCGCAACAAGCGGATGATAGTGCAGGAGAACGGCAGGAAATACACCTTCATGCCCGACTTCCACTATTAGCCCGGCTGCGGAAAAACGCTTCACTTTATTCACGGTGCCTATATATAAGGGAAAAGCGAAGCGGTGAGCGGACATCACGCAACCGCTTCACTTAATATCCGTATCCTATATATACGAGCATTTAAGTGAAGCCATGTATATGCCGTACCTTATATAAGAAGGTGCGGGCGAAAAACAAAAACAGTCATTCATTCAAACACTCAAACGTATGGACATTCAGACAGCGAAACAAATCGGCATAGCCGAATACCTGCACAGTCTGGGGTACTCGCCCGTAAGACGGCAGGGCGGCAACCTATGGTACAAGTCACCGCTGAGGGAGGAAACCGAGGCCTCGTTCAAGGTGAACACCGAACGTAATCTCTGGTACGACTTTGCCACCGGGAAAGGCGGCAACATCATCGCACTGGCGGCGGAACTCTACGCATCCGACCATGTGCCCTACCTTCTGGAAATGATAGCAAGGCAGGCACCGCACGTGCGCCCCGTCTCCTTCTCTTTTGGCGGGCAGACATTATCACAACCAAGCTTCCGGCAGTTGGAAGTAATGCCGCTTTCTTCCCCCGCCTTATTCTCCTATCTGCGGGAAAGGGGGATAAATACGGAACTGGCAAAAAGAGAATGCAGGGAGGTGCACTATCTGACCGACGGCAAACCCTACTTTGCCGTCGGTTTTCCCAACCGTTCGGGAGGCTACGAGATACGCAACAAGTTCTTCAAGGGCTGCATAGCCCCGAAAGACATCACCCACATACGGCAAACGGAACCGGGGGAAACCTGCTGCCTCTTCGAAGGTTTCATGGACTACCTCTCCTTCCTCACGCTGCGGCAGGAGAGGCATCCCGACCGCCCCGCCCTTGGCGGACAGGACCATATCGTGCTGAACTCGGTTTCCAACCTTTCCAAAGCCCTGCGGCCGTTGGGGGATTATGAGCGGATACACTGCTTCCTTGACAACGACCGCGCCGGGCTGGAAGCCCTGCGCGAAATCCAAAGAGAGTACGGTTCGCGTGTCCGCGACGCATCATATGTGTACAGCGGGTACAAGGACCTGAACGACTACCTGAACGGAAAAAAATTGTCACAGCAGGCGAACCCGGTACAGCAGGCAAAGCAAGTACAGTGGGTGCAGCAGCCGGGCAAGAAAAAGGGGAAGGGCATCGGAATGTAACCGCACGTATCCCGCAGGCTTTTTGTACAGTGAAAAGCCATAGCTCAATAGGGCGTTTTCTTCACGCAGCGCAAGCGCAGCTAAAAACGCCCTATTGAGGCGAGGGGCCGGCCCCTCTGCACACCCCGTCCGCCGTGAGGCATATCCGCACGGCAGGCGGAATTGTCAAACCTAAAAAGACTTTACAATGGGATATTTCTCACTCGATTTCAGAAAAGCGAAGGGGGCATCCGACAGCCGGATGTCCGACCATATCGAGCGCAGGGTGATAGCACCGAACGTCGACCCCATGCGCACGCACCTGAACCGCGAGCTCGTCCGGATGCCCGAAGGCATCAGGGAGCGTGACGATGCGATTGCCGCCCGCATCAGCAGTGCGGGCATCAGAAGGAAAATCACCCACGACCAGGTACGCGCCATCCGTGTCATGCTCTCAGGAACACATGAGGACATGATGGAAATAGAGAAAGCCGGAAGACTGGACGACTGGTGCCGGGACAGCATGGACTGGCTGTACAGGACCTTCGGGCAGGAGAACGTGGTCTCGGCGGTGCTGCACATGGACGAGCACACGCCGCACATACACGCCACGCTCGTACCGATAGTGACGGGAGAGCGCAGGAAGGCGGGACAGAGGAAGCCGAAGGAGGGAGGGCGGACCTACCGCAAGAAGGCGAATGCCGCCCGGCTGTGTGCCGACGACGTGCTGAACCGCACCAGACTGATTGCCTACCACGACGACTATGCCAAAGTCATGGCGAAATACGGCCTGCAACGCGGGGTAAGAGGTTCGGAAGCCCGGCATGTCTCCACCGCCCAGTATTACCGCGATTTGAGGCGGCAGACGGGTGAACTGGAAGCGAGCGTGCGACAACTCCAAGCCGAGCAGGAAGAGGCGGAGAAACGGCTGGAAACGGCCAGAAAGGAAATCAACACGCAAAAGCTGGAGGCGGTCAAGGTGGAGGCCAAGACCGCCATCATAGCAAAAGTCGGTTCTCTTTTGGGCAGTGGAAAAATCAAGGAGCTGGAGGCGGACAACCGCAGCCTTCAGAACGAGATAGCGGCCCGTGAGGAGAGCATAGGGGACCTGCAGGCCAGCCTGCAACGGCAGCGGGCGCAGCACGGCAGGGAGCTTGCCACGGTGCAGACCGACTACATCCAAAAACTGGAAAGGGAAAGGGAGCGGACGGCATACCTGCAAAAATGGACGGACCGCGCATGTGGCTGGTTCCCACTTTTCGCCGACGCGATGCGCATGGAGAGGTACTGCCGTTCGGCAGGCTTCACGCCCGAACAGACGGACCGTCTCTTCACGTTCCAGCCGTTGGAGTACAGCGGGAACCTTTACTCCGAGGAGCACAAGAGGAGCCTCTCCGTGACGGGTGCCACCGCACAGATGGGGATAGAGCAGGGAGAGAAAGGGAAACGCTTTGTCCTGCGCATCAACGGGAAGAACATCCTCGACTGGTTCAGGGAGCAGTTCGAGAGACTGCTCCGACGGATACGGCCAACGATACAGCAACCGCAACGGAAAAACAGGGGATTCAAACTGTAATGATTATAAATACTTATGTGCCAACATAAAAAATGCAGGAAATGTTATTGCACTTCCTGCATTTTTCATATTTTTGCATTTGGAGAGAGGAAACTCCCTCCAAGACATATTAGAATTTGAAGAAGCGTTATGCTTATCTTGTGAATTGGAAACGTAGGAAATTTCACAATTACACACAAGGATGGCATAGTGGTTCTCACGCATATAGCGTGGGCTGCTATTACTGCATCCGTGTGTAAAGGTTATTCCTACGACCTCCAATTCAGAATGTGGCATAGGCATCCCACGTATTCTTAGATTTAAATTGTTGATTTCAAGGGATTGCGAAATCATGTAGTATCAATATGAAAGCAAAAATGATGTACATGTTCGGGCTATTGGCAGCCTTTACACTGACTGCATGCTCGGACGACGAGAGTGAACCGCCTATAGTAGCGGTGGAAAGTATCAGTATTTCACCTTCAAGTATCAGTTTGGAACGTGACAAGACCTATCAACTGCAAGCGGAAGTAACTCCCAAAGAAGCTACGGAGAAAAAGGTATCATGGAGTTCTTCGGACACACAAGTGGCAACTGTATCAGAAAATGGATTAGTGACAGGAGTGAACAGGGGCACCGCTACCGTCACAGCCACGGCAGGCGGTAAGAGTGCTACGTGTCAAGTGACGGTGACATGGGAGGTACAGTCCGTAACGGTATTGCCTGCTACCTTGACAATGACCAAAGTCGGCGAAACGACGCAACTCACGGCTACGGTTGCTCCCGAAGGTGCCGGCGAAGCGGTTTGGAGTTCATCGAACGAGGCTGTTGCCACTGTCTCACCGGAAGGTTTGGTGACAGCAGTTGGCCAAGGCACTGCTACCATTACAGCCACGGCGGGCGAGAAGACTGCCACCTGTGAAGTGACTGTAGAGATTTCTATAATCGAAGTGGAGGACGGACAGGCCACAGTGCAACTGGACGGAGGTTCACAGGAAGAATTGGCCGAGGCTATCAGCAAAACCGCCCAGGAAGGTGTAACCCGTTTCGTGCTTGTCGGCGACTATTCGGGACTGGGACGATGGACGACCAATATATTCAATGGCATCAAGGCGGAAGTGATTGATTTTTCCGGCGTGACGGGCTGGCCAGTAAATGAGGACGGGTTGGCCAGCGTCGATGCGAATGCATTCTATACTTACAAAGGCCCCGACTTCACTGGCATCCAAAAGGTCGTGCTTCCGGAAGAGGTGCAAGCCATAGGGGGCTATGCCTTTTACAAGTGTACCGGCCTGAAATCGGTAATAGCACCGGGCGTACAGGTAGTAGACCAAGGCGCATTCTCCGGCTGTAGTAGTTTAACGGAAGTAGAAATGCCGGACATACGGAAAGTTGGTGTCGTAGCTTTTTCGTCTTGTTCCCAACTCACAGAGGTAAATATGCTTGAACTTACAGAAATAGGCAGGAGTGGTTTTTCGTACACCTCCTTGACAAAAGTCGATTTTCCCAATGTGACAACGGTGGGAGGTGCTGCTTTCTCGACGTGCGAACAATTGACGGAAGCGAACCTACCGAAAGCCACTAACTTAGGGGAGATTGCAGACGAAGAAGCCACCTCACGGACGGAAGCCAGCGCCTTTGGCTTCTGCTCGAAGCTGGAGAAGGTGTCTTTGCCTGAAGTGAGAACGGTAGGCGATATGGCTTTTAATGGTTGTAAAGCATTGAAGGAGATAGAACTTCCGGAAGCTACTGAAATCGGCCTATCGGCTCTGATGAATTGTAGTTCGCTGGTTAGTGTCCGGCTTCCGAAAGCGACTTATTTTGCTCGCGACGTATTTACAGGTTGTGAAGCTCTCTCCCAACTCTATCTGCTGGCAGAGGGAGGGATTAGTGTCCAAAACACAACGTTCGGCGCTGGCAACTCGGTATCCCAAAACGTAGACCTCACGCTGAACGCCGATAAAAAAGAGGAAACTTGGAATGAATTCTGGCAAAAGGAAGAATGGAAAGGCCATTTCTGGAAAAGCATTTCTTTCGTCGAGAACTAAAGTCATGATGTATAATAGTCAAGACCGAGCCTAAGTTTGCGGAAACACATACAATCTCTTATTGCTGAGATTTTATATTCTCAATAAGAAGGGTGATGCTGGCAAAAAGCTATTTTATTTTCTTTTTGCCAGCATATTTTGTTACTTTTGCAATGTGGTGAATAGATGAAAAATAAGACTAAAGAAGTTGCATTATTTTTATTTCTGAATTGGTATTTTTGCACTTCTGTTTTCTTAATCCTGCCTCATTTATATGCAAATTGTATGTTTTTAAATATAAATAATCGAGATTTTAAATCGTGTAATATGTTTATTATTAATGTGTTATACCAATATTTGCGATATTCTAAATTTTAACTTATCGTAAATGTAAGGCAAAAATTATTATCTGTCTTGCCTTTTGACGGACAAAATATACCTATTCCTGCATTTTTGAACATAAATGATATATGCTGGGACATTATTAATATCACGCAGTGCGAATACAGATTCAGTCAGACTGAAGATAATCGAAAATAAGGGTGAATACCGTACCTTTGTCATGGTGTGAATAAACGGAAATTGCACCTTTGTGAAGTTTGATTATTCTCTCTACCAATGCCATTCCAATACCGTTTCCTTGTGAGAAATCCCGGTTCCTGCCTCTGTAAAAAGGTTCGAACAGATGCTCCATATCTTCTTCGGGAATGCCGATGCCGGTATCGGAGAAACGGATAAGTACCTTATGTTTGGAAAACGAAATCTGTACCGTTGAACTTTGGTCAGATGAGAACTTGCAATTATTTTCGATAAGGTTTACAAATGCTGTCCGAAGCAGATAGTCGTTGCCACGAATAGTGACCATTCCGTCATCTTCGGTATCGTCTTCAAACCTTAAGTCAACATTATAGCCGCTGTGGGCTTTCATCACCATAGCACTGGCATCCAATAGCACTTCGTCAAGACGTATTGCCGACATGCTTATTTGTTCTGTATTGTAGCTTGCCTTTGCCAAATCCATTAGTCCGTTGGATAGTTTCTCAATATTACGGGCATCGGAAAGCGCATTTTCAACCACTTTTTTATAATCTTCGCTTGAGCGCTCTTTGTAAAGAGAAAGTTCGAGTTCGGCAATCAGTGCAGCCATTGGAGTCCGCAGTTCGTGCGAAACATTACTGATAAACATCTTTTGGGCTTCAAATGATTCTTCAAGGCGGTCCAGCGTTTTGTTGAACGTTCGGGCAAGTTCTCCTATTTCGTCTTTGTGGTCTTCTACTTCCACACGCTTGCTGAGATTGGAAGCGGTGATGGCTTCAACTTGTTTTACAATTTCCGATACTGGTTTTAGTACGCTGCGTGCCATGAAATAGCCGATGACAAACAACAACCCGAATGAAACCGCCCATACCGCAAGCAGGCGTGTATTTAGAATATGGAGCATATCGTAGCCTGCTTGTGGAAAGAGCAATTCTTCGAGCACAAAGAAGACGGCGATTACAAGTAATGCCGTAACAAACAGATATCGGAGCGTTAGTTTAGTACGGATTTTCATAGCTGAATATGAATCCCATTCCCGGTTTGGTATGGATTAGTTTGGTGTTGAAATTTTTGTCTATCTTTTTTCGCAAATAGTTTATATAAACATCGATGAAGTTTGTTCCGGTATCAAAATGGGTGTCCCATACCTTTTCGGCTATTTCGGTACGGGTTAGAATTCTTTCCGGGTTTTGGACAAAAAAGAGGAGTAAGTTGTATTCTTTCGGTGTAAGTATAATGGACTGTCCGTTTCGCGAAACGGACTTTGTCCTGAGATATACCTTGAGATCTGCATACTCTATGCACTCTACTGTGGGTATTTGGCAGCGCTTCAGTAGGATTGATATGCGTGCATTCAGTTCTCGGAAGTCAAAAGGCTTGACCATATAGTCATCCGCTCCCGAATCGAATCCTTCGAGTTTGTCGTCTGTCGTACCGAGTGCGGTAAGTATCAGTATAGGCACAGTTTCGTTTTGCCGTCGGATATCGCGGCATAAATCAAACCCACTGCCGTCGGGCAGCATTATGTCTGAAATGATGATATCCTGTTTTTCGTAGGCAAACATTCTCAACCCTTCCGATACATTGGTTGCCGTGCCAACCGTGTGTCCGGACTCTTCCAAACCGCGTTTGAGCAATTCGGCCATACGGTTTTCATCTTCTATAACAAGTATTTTAGCCATATGTTGCAAAGGTAGATGATTTTTTTGTAAGAGATGGGTTTCTAATGATTTTCTAATTGATTTATAAGTGTTTTCTAATGATGTAAGACTATGCTTATGGCTATTTTTGCCCGCAAAAAACAATGTTTATGATACGTTTGCTGCTCATAGTTTTTATCTCTTTTATTGGTGTATCTGTACCGGCTCGGCAAATTAGATTGTCTTCCGACCAGATAGAGGCTATGTTTCTGAAACAGAACTTGGCACTTATTGCCGAACGGATGAATGTTTCGATAGCCGATGCTGCCATTGCCGAAGCAACAGTTTGGGACAATCCGGAATTATCCGTCGGTGATATCAACTTTTGGAAGAGGCGGGGGACTGATGAGTACGGAGGCGCGGTTGCCAGTCCCAAGCAGTTTTCGCTCGAGCTCTCTCAGATGGTTTCGCTTTCGGCGCGCAGGATAAAGTTGGCGGAAGTTGAAAAAATAGATAAGGAGATAACCGTAAGGCAGTTTGAAGAGCTGTTGCGAAGTCTGAAAATGGAACTTCATATCTCGATAGCCGAGCTTGTATATCTACAAAATCTGCTTAAGGTTATCGATAGTCGGCAGACTCTTCTCGAAAAGGTTGTTGCCGGATATCGGGCGCAGTATCAAACAGGGAATGTAACCGGAAATGAACTGTTGAGGCTGCAAACGGCGCTGTTTGCAGTAAACGGAGAAATGAACGAGGTACGGACCGAGTATAATGCACACCAAAAGAACATAAAGAATTTGCTTGCTTTGGAACCTTCGGTCGTGGTGATCGTTGCCGAGGAGCAGGTTGACTTTCCATCTCCTCTTACATTGGATCCTGCCATGCTTATGGAAGCGGCTTTGGCATCCCGTCCCGATTTGGCTGCGGCAGTACTGCGGGCTGAATATCACCGTAAAGATATCGTTTATCAAAAGGCATTGGCGATACCCGACATTAGCTTGGGAATAAAGTATGACCGTGCCGGAGGCGTGTGGGATAACTTCTTCGGTGTGGGAATAGGAGTGCAATTACCGGTTTTCAATCGTAATAAAGGAGCTATAAGGAGGGCACGGTTCAGACTTAGGCAGAATGAAATTTTGGTGTTGCAGGAACAGAATAATATACGGAATGAAATTATTGAATGCCTGGAAAATTACAAAGCCGTTTACTCTTTTCTTGAGGAGAACGGTGTGAATCGTTCCATACAAAGCGAGATGGACAAGATGCCGGATGTGTATACAAAGAATCTGTTGATGAAAAATATATCGATGGTTGAGTATATGGATTTCATGGATAGCTATCATGCTTCGAAAGAGGTGTTGTTGCGGAGCCGGAAAGAGCTGAGGCTTCAATTTGAACGCTTACAATTTGCAATAGGACAAACTATAAAATAACGAATGATGAAGAGAATAATTTATCTTTTACTACCGTTGCTGGCAAGCTGCGGAGAGAACAGCCGGAGCAGTCTGCCGACCCGGGAAACCGTTTCGGACGTTTTTTTGCAGGAAGTGCTGACAGCAAAAGCCGAGTTGAAGCGGTTGCAGAAGGAGTTTACCCTTGCCGGAAAAGTAGTTGTTGATTCCGACCGTACGATAAGCTATTCACCTTTAGTGAGCGGTGTAGTCGTGAAAAGCTACTTTTCACTTGGCGATTATGCAGAAAAAGGTAAAAGGATGGTAGATATACGTTCGGTCGAATTGAGTTCTTTGCAATCGGAACTTGCCGTGGCCCGACAGAATCTTAAAGGTGTGGAGTCCTTGCACGAGAGCGGGATGGCAACCGATAAAGAGCTTGTCGAAGCTCGTTCGACAGTCGGGAAGTTGCAGTCAGATTTTGTTCTTTATGGCGAAAATCAGGATAACGGCGTCTTTTCCGTAAAAGCCCCGATGAGCGGCTATGTAATCGGGAAATACTGCAATCCGGGAACCTCTTTCCCGGAAAGTGGCGGACCGCTGTTTTCGATGGCCGATTTATCGACAGTGTGGGTTGTAGCGAATGTCTATGCCGGAAATTTGCAATTTGTACACGAGGGGCAATGCGTTGAAATTACATCCGTGGCCTATCCAGCAGAGGTTTTCAAGGGTAAGATAGATTTCCTCTCACAGGTTTTCGACTCCGAGGACAAAGCATTGAAGGTGCGAATCACATTGCCTAACCCGGCATTGAAGCTTAAACCGGAAATGCCTGTGGTGGTAAAATTGTTCAATGATTCGAATTTGGAACTGGTAGCGGTTCCGAGCAGTGCGGTGATTTTCGACAATAACGGTTACTATGTAGTTGTTGGCGATGAGACTTTCGGGATTCGGAAGATCACCCCTTTCGCCCGGCATAATGACTTTACCTATATTACCGAAGGAATTAAGGCGGGTGAAGAGGTCGTTATAAAGAACCAACTGCTGATGTATAACGAAATAAAAGGGAAGTAACGATGCATAAGTTCATAGAAAACATCATAGGATTTTCCCTTAAGAATCATGTGTTTATCCTTTTTATGACGGGAGTTCTGTTTGTGGCGGGAATTGCCTGCTACCAGAATACTCCCATTGAGGCTTATCCCGATGTGACCAATACGCGGGCGAAAATCATTGCCCAATGGCCCGGACGCAGCGCCGAAGAGGTAGAGAAGTTCGTTACGCTTCCCATAATGCAACAGCTTAATACTATTCCTCGGAAAACGGATGTGCGCTCCACATCCTTATTCGGGCTGGCGGTTGTCAATGTACTATTTGAGGACGGTGTAGATGATTTTTATGCTCAGCAGTATGCTTCGAACCGTATACAGGAGTTGAGCCTGCCGGATGGCGTGGAACTTTCGATTGAACCGCCGAGTGGAGCCACCGGGGAAATCTTCAGGTACATACTTAAGAGTGACCTGCCCATCCGCGAGGTTTCGGCCGTTAACGACTGGGTAGTGCAACGGGAGCTTTTGGCTGTGCCGGGCATTGCAACGATTGCTACTTTCGGCGGCGAGGAGAAAATGTACGAAATTCGTGTAAATCCGGTGGAACTTGCCAATTACGATATTTCTCCTCTTGATGTTTATGAGGCTGTAGGGAGAAGCAATATCAATGTGGGCGGCGATGTAATACAGAAGGGGGCGCAAGCCTATGTGGTCCGTGGTTTGGGACTATTGGAAAGCGTTGAGGATATTGAAAACCTATTGATTACCACCAAAGGCAGTTCGCCGATTCGGGTTAAAGAAGTTGCCACGGTATCCGTATCTGCAAAACCGCGTCAAGGGCAGGTTGGGCTCAATTACGATGATGATGTGGTACAAGGCATCGTGATAATGCTCCGTGGTGAGAATCCGAGCGAAGTCATCGCGCGTCTTAAGGATAAAATCACAGAACTTAACGACAGAATTTTGCCTGAGGATATAAAGATAGTGCCCTTTATGGACAGAACTCGGCTTGTCGATGCTACTGTGCACACTGTAATCGGAAATATGCTGGAGGGGGTTCTGCTTGTGTCATTTATCGTGTTCTTGTTTCTGTTCAACTGGCGTACCACGGTTATTGTGGCTTCGGTCATCCCTCTGTCGTTTCTTTTTGCAATTACGATGCTTCGGATACAAGGGCTGCCCGCCAATCTGATTTCGATGGGGGCTTTGGATTTCGGGCTGTTGCTGGAGGGTACGTTGGTGATAACAGAGGTGGTTTTCGTTGCGCTCCTGCAAAAATCGCAGGAGAGGGGAAAGTATTTCGGCCGTTATGCCAAAAGCGGGCTTATAAAGAAGAGTGCCGGTTCGGTTGCTTCTCATATTTTCTTTGCCCAGATTATTCTGGTGGTGGCGCTGTTTCCTATTTTCTCGTTTCAGAAAGTGGAAGGAAAGATGTTTTCTCCGCTGGCTTTTACGCTTGGGTATGCTCTTCTCGGCTCTTTGCTATTGTCGCTTACTTATGTCCCTGTTATGTGCAAGGTGTTGTTTTCAAGACCGATAAGAGAGAGGAACAACAAGGCTGCAAAGGCATTGGAGGGATGGCTCATTTCGTTTTATTACTTCACTAAGCGTCATAGGAAAGCAACCGTTGTCGCATTCGTACTTTTATTCGGTATCTCCCTGTTTCGGTTTATGCTTTGGGGCACGGAATTTATTCCGAGTATGAACGAGGGAGCGGTTTATGTTCGCGCCACTTTGCCTAACAGTGTCAATCTCGAAGAGAGCGTGCGGCTAACCAAAGAGATGAAAGCCAAACTGCAAAGTTTTGAGGAAGTGGATTTTATTCTTACACAGACAGGGCGTCCCAATGATGGAACAGATGCAACGGGCTTTTTCAACATTGAGTTTCACGCCGAGCTCAAACCCGAATCCGAGTGGAAGCGCAAGATGTCCAAAGAGAAGCTGATTGAGCAGATGCAAGATTCTTTGGCTGTTTATCCGGGAATTATTTTTGCTTTTTCGCAGCCTATTCAGGACAATGTAGAAGAGTATGTTGCCGGAGTAAAAAGTGCGTTGGTCATTAAAATCTTCGGTAATGATCTGTATACATTGGAGGCTGCTGCCGATAGTGTTGCCGGAGTCATTAAAGGTGTCCGAGGAGTGGAGGATGTAAATGTATTCCGCTCAATCGGTCTGCCGGAATTGCAGATTAAACCCCTTGAGTCGAAAATGGCCCAATATGCCGTGTCTATGGCAGATGCCCAGGCGGTTATCGAAATGGCTATCGGTGGGAAAGCTGCAACTGTGTTTTACGAAAATGAGCGTACCTTTGACGTGATGCTCCGTTTTGAACAGCAGTTCCGCAACGATGAGCAGAAAATAGGTGATATTCTTATTCCGACAATGGATGGCAAGCAGGTTCCCCTCAAGGAAATTGCGGACATTAAGTTTGTGACGGGACCTGCGTTTATTTATCGTGAAGGAAGCAGCCGGTATGTGGGGATAGGTTTTTCCATTCGGGACAGGGACCTCGGGTCGACCATAGATGAGGCGCAAGCCAAAGTTGAAAGGCTGGTGCATTTGCCTGAAGGCAGCAAGATACAATGGGCAGGCGAATTTGAAAGCCAGCAGCGAGCCACCAAACGTCTTGCGGTAGTTGTTCCGGCCGTTTTGCTTTTGATTCTCTTTTTATTGTATATGAACTTCGGCACAGTCAAAGATACGCTGATTGCCGCAAGCACTATGCCCTATGCTTTTATCGGGGGATTTATTTCGCTTTGGGTGGCAGGCATTCCGTTCGGTATTTCGGCGGGTATTGGGTTTATCATCTTGTTTGGAATAGTGTCTATCAATTCTATTTTGCTCACGGCACTGATGAAATCGCTTTTGCAGCAAAGCCGCAATATAGGTTTTGCAATAGATGAGGCCGTACGCATCCGTCTTCGTGCTGTGCTGATGATTTCATTAATGGGTTCTGCCGGATTGCTTCCTGCCGCTCTCTCCACAGGAATGGGTTCGGAAGTGCAAAAGCCGTTGGCAGTGATGATTGTAGGCGGCATCCTGATATGTTTTGTGCTTTCGTTTACTGTTTTGCCTCAGGTTTTTTACTTTGCGTACAGTAAAAGTAAGATAAACGGCAACAGGTGATTTTTAGGTATCAGGCAGAAGAATTGCAGGATTTATTCGTTTCTTGTGGATTTATCATTATCTTTGACTGCGAATGCTAATGCGTTAAACAGCCGTTACCCTTTCGTTACACAGTTGTCTGACGAAAGGGCAACATCTGTTTAACGCAAGGGTGACATCTGTCTGACGGATTACGGTTGGCGGTGCGGTATCTTGCTATTTATGAACGTATTGGCTGATAGTGCCAATCTAATACCTTATTACATATGAGTGCTTACTATGATTTGTATCAGACTCCCGACCCTTTGGGCGAGAACCGCAACGAGCCCCGTCTGCATGCCCGTATCCTGCCACGGGGAACAATCTCCGCCGATAAATTCCGTGAGTTGGTGGCTAAGGCCACCGGTTTCAGTCCCGCCATTCTCGACGGAACTTTGCAGGCTGTTACGGACGAACTATACAGTTGGCTGTCCGAGGGTTGGACGGTGGAAGTGGGCGAGTTGGGCTATTTCTCCGTATCGCTGAAATGCGACCGTCAGGTTACCGACAAGAAAGAAATCCGTTCGCCGTCGGTACATTTTCAGAATGTGAACCTGCGTCTCGGGAGCAAATTCCGTAACCGTTTCAATACGATGGAGCTGGAACGCAAAGCGTCACCGTACGTATCCCGTTCCTTGATGGGCGAGGAGGAGAGGAAAGAAAAACTATTGCTGCATTTGGATAAATACGGATGCATCACACGGGCGGATTATGAATCGATAACGGGTTTGGTGAAGCATCGGGCAGTGTCCGACCTGAACCGATACCTTGCGGAGGGGATGATACGTAAGTATGGTAGCGGTAAAACGGTGGTCTATTTGAAACCTTGATATCGGGAGAGAGACTTTTTTATAGGTGATTTGTCCCTACCTTTGGGCATGAAAACCAAATTTATGGAAAATACGCTTAAAGCCTGGCTTTTATCTTTTCTTCATTTATTCTTTCCCCGGCAGTGTGTTGTGTGCGGTACACCTCTGCAGGAAGGGGAGGAGGCTATTTGTCTGAAATGCAATATGGATTTGCCCCGTACGGATTATCATCTTTGTGCGGATAATCCGGTGGAACGTATGTTCTGGGGAAAACTTCCTTTGGAACGCGCTACCTCTTACTTCTTTTATCATAAGGGCAGTGATTTCCGCCGGATACTGCATCAATTGAAATATGGCGGCCGTAAGGACTTGGGAGAGACAATGGGGCGTTTTATGGCAGCGGAATTGACTGTTTCGGAGTTCTTTTGCGATGTGGATGTCATAGTTCCCGTTCCTTTGCATCCCCGCAAGCAACGGATGCGCGGATATAACCAGAGCGAATGTGTGGCCAAAGGGGTTGCGGCGGTTACGGGTATTCCTTTGGATGCTGCTTCCGTAGTGCGCAAGAAACATACGGAAACGCAGACAAGCAAATCTGCCTATGAACGGTGGAAGAATGTGAACGGCATCTTTCATCTTCGCTATCCCGAACGTTTTGTCGGAAAGCATATCTTGTTGGTGGACGACGTACTGACTACCGGAGCTACCATTACTACGTGCGCCGATGTGTTTCGGGACGTGGAAGGGGTACGTATCAGCGTGCTGACGCTTGCTGTTGCGAATTTTTGATAAATTCCGGTATTTCGGAAGAACGGGAAGCTTCCGGATATGTATTAAAATTTGTAATCTGTGTACTTTTTTAATAGAATAGTCATTTGAACTAATTTGTTTTTTAGACATTTATATGGTTCACTTTTAAAGTAGAAACGATATGGATAAAACAAATTTGTCAGCCTATATGGCTATGACTGTCTCTCAGTTGAAAGAAGAACAGCGCATGGGTACGGCGCATGTGTATCAAAGTACGTTGAATCGTATCAAGGATTTTATGGAGCAGGACTCCATCAGTTTTGAAGAGGTCACCCCAGTGTGGTTGAAAGCATTTCAAGAGTATCTGCTGGAGCGTCAGCTTCATTGGAATACAATTTCCACGTATATGAGGATGTTGCGTGCCACTTATTTCCGTGCTGTAGACGATGGGCTGGCTCCTTATCAGCCCAGGCTGTTCAAGGGAGTATATACGGGAACAAAGGTAACTGTGAAACGTGCTGTGGATGAAGATGTGTTCCGGCAGCTCAATGCACCTGTGGCGGATGAGAGCCTGGAGTTTACGCGCTTGCTTTTTTTATTACTTTTTATGCTTCGCGGAATGCCGTTTGTAGATATTGCTTATCTGCGGCATTGTGATTTGCATGGCAACGTGATAGTGTACCGTCGTAAAAAGACGGGTGCATGGCTTACTGTACGCGTAGAAGCTGAGGCAATGGAGATTATACGCAATCTCAGAAATACCGATAAGACTTCTCCCTATTTATTCCCTCTCATTCATCATCCGGGAAAGGATGAGTACCGGCAATATCAGAATGCTCTGCGTAGTTTCAATTATCATTTAAAGAAATTAGGAGAACGTATAAAAGGCGTTGCAGGACTGACAAGTTATACCGCAAGGCATAGTTGGGCTACCATTGCCAATTATCGGAATTATCAACAAGAACTTATTAGTAATGCAATGGGACATTCCTCCGTTAAAGTAACAGAAACTTACTTTAAAAGGCACTCGGATGATAAAATATGGGATATGAATAAGGAAATATTATCTTATATGTTTGATAAACAGTGATTTGTATTTGCTTGGATAAAAAATATTAAGTCTATTAATGTTTTGATAATGCTACAAATGTTATCCGTTACTTTGTAGGTAACGGGAGTTATGTATTGCAACAAATATCAACAAAATATTTGTATTAAACAAGAAAAGAAAAGATTTTTTTTCCAAAAAATAAGTAAAGCCGTCCTTTGATATGCTTACAAGACGGACTGACTTGAATGATAGCGTTTTCCTTTGGTGGAAAATGCATAATACCTTCATGTCTGCATTATATTAAATTAACACAGAAAATCTGCTCGTATTTTTTCGCTCTCTCCAATAATCCGCAACAGTTAATTATGTTGATGCAAGATGTCTCTTGCAGTGTGTTTGTTCCTGTTTTCCCGTTACCTACAAAGTAACGGAAATGTTAACCTGATAAAATATATAGACAGATAAGTTATATCTTAATAAAAATGGAGAGCATGAAAAAGAGCCTTTGCATTATTTTCCTGTTTATCGGCATTTCTTTGTCAGCACAGGACATTTCGTTGAAGACGAATCTTCTGTATGACATCAGTACTACTTTCAACCTTGGTGCCGAATTCCGGCTGGCTCCGAAATGGACGCTGGATGTTTCCGCGAACTATAATCCTTTTACATTTTCAGACAGTAAGAAGTGGAAACACTGGATGGCACAGCCCGAAGCACGGTATTGGCTGTGTGAGGCGTTTAACGGACACTTCTTTGGTTTGCACCTGCTTGGAGGGCAATTTAACGTGGGCAACGTGAAATTCCCTCTGGGCATTTATCCTACTACCAAGGACTATCGGTATGAGGGATATTATTACGGCGCCGGCTTGTCCTACGGCTATCAGTGGATATTGGGCAACCGCTGGAGCCTGGAAGCGAGCATCGGTGTAGGTTACGTACAGAACCATTACGATAAGTATGACTGTCCCAAATGCGGTGAGTGGAAAGAGAAGAATGACAAAGGGTACTTCAGCGTCACCAAAGCCGCGGTATCATTGATATATGTTATTAAATAAAGGAGGAAGTACATTATGAGAAAAGAATGGATATATGGCAAACTGATATGCAGTGCGTTGTTCTTGCTTGGAACGTGTCTTCCTGCTTCCGCGCAGACGGGGCATCTTTCAGGCGTACGCGTAGTCAATGATGAAATAAAGAAGAACGGCAGTGAGGTTCATGTGAACTTTATACTTGATATAGAGGAGATGCATGTGAAGCGTCAGGAGAGCGTGCGTCTTTATCCGGTGGTGGAGGCGAAAGAGGGTGGTAAGAGTCTGGAGCTTCCTTCTGTGGTGTTGGACGGTCGTGTCCGTGATAAAGTACACCGCCGTGAGAAGGCGCTGACCGGGTCTGCAAAGACCGATGGCGCTTATATAGCGTTGCGCCGTAAAAACGGAGAGGCGCAGCAGGTGGAATATGCAGTGACTCTGCCCTATGAGCCTTGGATGGCTCAGAGCCGCCTGGTGCTGCGCGAGCAGGTGACGGGATGTCTGGAGTGTGCACAGTCCGGCGTGGAGGAAACGCCGGTAAAAAACACGTTCCTGCAATTGTTCCGGCCGCAGTATGCCACAGCTTTTGTGCAGCCCCGGAAAGAGACTGTGAAGGTACGAAACGAGGTGCGTGTGGCACGTTTGCAGTTCCGTCAGGACAGTTACAATATAGACCCGAAGTTCAAGAACAATGAATCGGAACTTGCCACGGTAAGCAGCTCTGTCGAGGTGGTAAAGACAAATCCCGATTTGACCATAACCGGAATTTATATTACCGGATATGCTTCTCCGGAGGGTACGGTGGAGTATAACCTGAAGCTGTCGAAGAATCGTGCGGAAGCATTGGCTGCGTATGCGCAGAAAGATACGGAAGTGGATGCTTCGCTGTGGCATGTGACCGGTGTGGGCGAGGACTGGGAAGGCTTGCGCAAGGAAGTGGAGAAACATCCGCAGTTACTGAAGATTGACGACGTGCTGAGGATTATCGATGAGTGTGACGGCGATAAGGACCTTTGTGAACAACGTATCCGCGATCTTGTGCCTCCTGAAATTTACCAACGTTTGCTGAACGAAATGTATGGTCCGTTACGCCGTAATGAGTACCGCATAGAATATAATGTGAGAAACTTTAATCTGGAAGAGGCAAAGAACCTGTTGAAAACCCGTCCCGACCTGCTGAGTGTCGAGGAAATCTATATGGTGGCAGATTCGTATGGGAAGGGCAGTGCGGAATATGATGAGGCTATGCAGACTGCTGCCCGCACATATCCGGCCAATGCCGCTGCTGTGGTGAACGGTGCTTGTGTGAAGATGGAGCAGGGTGACGTGAAAGGTGCGATAGACCTGCTGGAGGGTTGTGAAGTGAAGGATGATGCTTCGGTTCTGAATGCGCTGGGTGTTGCCTGTGCCAGGGACAAACAATATGACAAGGCGAAAGAAATACTGGAGCGTGCCTTGAAGGCGGGAAGCATGGAGGCGCAAAAAAATCTGGAGCAGTTGGCGGGAGTGGTAGCTGATTTATAGTATACCACAGGATACATGTTTGTAGCAACATATAACAGAATACACAAATAGAACGAGTTATTAATACTATTTTATTTAATTAATCTATCAACTTATGAAGTTAAACAAGTATTTTATGCTGGGATTGGCAGGATTGGCTTTCGCAGCATGTAGCAACGAAGATGAAGGTAATGATATCTTGACGAAAGGTACCAAACAGATTTCCGTGACGATTTCTGCCGGAAGCTATGGACAGACGAAAGCCGGAAGCGGGTGGACAGAGGATACTGATAAAGCTATTAATCCTCAGAATATCAAACTTTACCTGTTGAAAGCAGATGGTAATATTGTTGAGGTAAAAGATGCACAGGTCGGTAGTGACAATGTTTATCACAATGTAAGTCCTGAAGTTACTAAAATTGCGGCTGTTGCCAATTTTAACGAAGATACCCCACTTCCTATTGAAGGAAACTGGGATAATGATATTTTGAAAGCAACTTTGAATATGAACAAATATGGAGTTGCATCCACAGCACCTTTAGCAAGCAAAGTAGCTGATTTGGTTCCTAATGGTACTGATGCAGCAGATGGCAATACGATGTATACGGCAACAGTTGAACTGGCGACCATGCTTTCCCGTATCGAGTTGAGCGGTAATCTTACATGTACCAACTTGGGTGTTAGTGCATATAGCAAGTTAGCATTGACTCACATCGGTCTTAATGGAGTACATCAACAGTTTACATTGGGTGGAGAACCGGTTGGTAATGAATTATATGATAAGACCAACCAAGGAGGATACCCGGTAAGTGTACCTGCATGTTTTTATGATGAAACAGACGGTCCTGAAATCACTACTACTGCTGAAACGGCTTTATTGGCTGGTTATGGCTATAATGTACTGGGTCAGCCTAAAGAAATGCTTCTTAAGTTCGATACAGAATTCAAGAGCCCTGTAGCCGAAGGATTTATCGTTTATGATCCTGCCTACTTAAAGATTACAGGTCTGAAAACAGCGGAAGGTGGTAAAGTAACCATGGAAGCCGGTAAAATCTATCAGATTACAGACCTGGAATTTGAAGAAGAAGACTTGACCGATTTGGATCCGGGAGAACCTACTATCTGTGTTACCGCTACTGTAACTGTAAAGGACTGGGAAATTGTACCGGTAGAACCTGAATATGGCAAATAATCTCTACTAATTTTTTCAACCGGAGGGATTGTATCAAAACAAGGCACTGAGACAGGAACTGTTCCCGGTTTTGATACATCCCTTCCATCTCTCTCTTTCAACTAATTCTAAGAAACATACATAAAATATGAAATACACCAAATACATACTATCCTTGATGTTTTTAGCTTCGCTCAACGGGTGCATCAAAGAAGATATGAGTGACTGTCCGGGCAATTGCACGCTGAAATTCAGTTATGTCGGAGATGGTACGACTCAAATTTTTCAAGATAAGATTCATAAAGTGGACATGTATGTTTTCGACAGTGACGGTATGTTACTGTCCTCTCATCCGATAAGCGAAGCAGATGTGAAAAAACAATCCACAGAGTTGAATTTGCCTGTGGGAGACTATCAGATTGTAACTGTGGGAAACACTTATAATACAGAAGTAAGCGGAGAACAAAATCTGGCAACTGCCCAATTTTGTGATGAAGACTGCATTCATGGCGAACGGATTGCGGGAAATGATTCTCTATATTATGCTTACAAGGAAATCAGCATCCCCGGTGATGCAAAACAGACAGAAGAAAAAATGGATTTTGCCAGTTCGCATTACAAAGTCCATGTAGAGGTGATAGGAGTCGCTTCCGAAGAACTTACCACACGTGCTCCGGTATGGCCTACACTGAGCATGAGCGGGCTGTCTTCCATGACAAACTTCAGCAACAATGCCTGTGGCAGCATTGTTACTTATTATCCGGAAACTGAAAATAATGCGGAAAAGCATACCATGCTGGCACGCTTTAATATAATGAGACATACCGACCATGAGAATGTGAATCTGGATCTCACCGATGCCAACGGCAAAAATATGGCTCATATAAACTTGGCCGATTTCTTGGCTGCCAATCCTGTGATAGACCTGACTAAACATGAAGCGCTGATACCTATCCGTATTGAGTTCAAATCCATAGGTGCGGTGATAACCGTTCCCGACTGGTATATAGTAGATGTGAAACCCGAATTTTAATGGACGACTATGAAAAGAGTATTGTATATAGGATTATTGCTTCTTGTTGGCTTGCTGACGTTAGAAGGGTGTATTAAAGAAGATAACCCGGTAGTGGCAGAGACGCGCAATATAAGTATGACGATGAATGTGGATACACGTGCAGGCGGATCGGATATTAATGTTGATATAGAGAGTGCAATAAATACGTTGCGTGTATATGCTTTTTATGGAGAAAGGAAAGTCGGTTATTTCTATGGTAATGATAAGAATTTGGTAGTGGATGGTGGAAAACTATCTTTTTCCATGGATTTGGATATTCCAACCATGTCTTTTTTGGAGGAGCCGATATCTTTTTATTTAGTTGCTAATGAGGAAACGGTCAGTGTTTATAATTCCCCTGCATGGAGTCCGGATATGACTCGTATGCAATTGGAAAATTATTGTTTTCGTGAGTTGAATAATCCTCGTACTGCATTGCCTATGGTGACGGTGAAAGATGTGATGATTAATCCAAACGACATAAAGGAAAGTGAAGTACATTCAGAGCATTGGATGTGGACTGGCGGTCCGATTGAATTTGAGCTGGAACGTTCTGTCGCCAAACTGGGTATGTACTTTGCGGCGAAAGAACCTGATATCGATTTAGAGGTGATGCAGGTTGAGATATTGCCAAGTGGATTGCAGGATTATAGCTATATGTTTGCTCCCGGACATGAGAGTGAGAATTTGAAGAATGTGCCGCATAGTTGGCAGTATGGTTTTAGTTTAATAAACGGAGGTGCAGTCAGCATTGATAAAGTTGTGACAGATGATGAATATAACAGTTACACTCCGGAGGACAAGAAGAATCCGGAAAAAATATCTGCAGCTTTTACAGATGTGCTTTCTGCTCCCGCTTATATGTTTGAGAATTATTATGGCTCGAACAATCCGAATCAGCAAGGCGCAAATGACACCGATGGGAAGGGGTATGTGTTGAAAGTGACATATAGTGTTGCTGGAAGCCAGTCTGAAAAGTTAATCTATCTGCCCGATGTAGAGCGTAATGCTTGTTATTATGTATTGAATAGGATAGGGGTGGATGGTATTGTGAGTATTGTATATAATGTTGCCGATTGGGAGAATGGTGGCGATTATACGGTTGAATGGGGGCATCCGACACATTCTTTTACTGCGTCTGTGTCAGAGGTTGGTGATGACTACTGTAAGATAAACTATGATATAGATCATACGGGTGAGGATGCTGTTAATGGAGAAGGTGCTACTTTCCTATTCAATATGAGTGCGCCGGTAGGTCAGATATGGGTTGCAAGTATTGACAATGCCCAAGATTTTACTCTTTGGGTTGATGGCAAAAAGGCAAGTGAAGGAGAGAGTGGGGATACAACTACTGCGGACGGAAAAGACCACATACTGAAGGTTACGGCTAAAAATCCGAATACTATTGAGGAACTGTCTCTTATACACATCTCCGAGCCCACGAGACAGGCAGAAATCTCGTA
>ENA-OZLS01000271-OZLS01000271.1-human-gut-metagenome-genome-assembly--contig:-NODE-271-length-22867-cov-9.797563_pt1 | contig 22867 bp, 27 predicted proteins | sample MGYA00243864_ERZ653793 | MGnify/ENA primary metagenome ERZ653793 (study PRJEB26926, sample SAMN06164605) | human gut metagenome | biome: ENVO:00009003; feature: ENVO:2100002; material: ENVO:00002003...
CGTCCATGAAGGTCTTCTGATACTTGTGGCCCTCGCCGATGAACATATCGTCGCGGATGCCGATGACATCGGCCATGAAGGACACCATGTTGGCCGTCTCGCGGACAGTCTCGCCGTGGGCGATCTGGGACTTCTTCTCGTCCAGATCCTGCACCTCCAGGCCCAGCAGGTTGCAGGCGGAGGCGAAGGAGAAGCGGGTACGGGTGGAGTTGTCGCGGAAGATGGAGATGCCCAGACCGGAATCGAACACGCGGGTGCTCTTGTTGCGCTCACGCAGGTCGCGGAGGGCGTCGGCCACGGTGAAGATGGCGTCGATCTCGTCATCGGTCTTGTCCCAAGTCCAATAGAAATCGTTCTTGTACATATTGTTGATGTTCAGGGTGGACAGATGACGTGCCAGCTCAACAGTCTTGCTCATTTTCTTTTTTCTCCTTATAAAAAGTAAGTGGTTTCACAGAAATGCTTATTTGATGTCGTTGCCGGTCAGCTCCTGACGGAAGCTGGTGGCGGAGCCGTCCTTGTTCTCGGGCTTGTACAGGCCGGGAACGGCGGCATACAGGGCGGCGCAGGTCACCAGATCCTGCTTGAACGTCACCTCGTTGGGGGCGTGAGCCTGAGACTCGGCGCCGGGGCCGAAGCCCACGCAGGGGATACCGTAGCGGCCCTGAATGGACACGCCGTTGGTGGAGAACGTCCACTTATCGGTGAGGGGACGGCCCTCGCGCTTGGAGGCGGCCAGCTCGGTGGGCATCAGGCGCTTGTCGCCCCACAGGTTGTGGTGGGCGTCCACCAGCGCCTGCACATGGGGCGCGGTCTCCTTGTTGATCCAGGTGGGGAAGAAGCACTCCGTCTCGTAGACGTGGCCCGTCCATGCCGGACGGTCGTACATATACATGGACACCTTCACGTCCTTGGCGTACTTCCTGCAGGCGGGCAGATCCTCGATCTCCTTCAGGCAGGACTGGTACGTCTCACCGGCGGTCATGCGGCGGTCAATGGAGATGGAGCAGCTGTCCGCCACGGCGCAGCGGGAGGGGGAGGTGTAGAAGATCTGGCTGGTGGTGCAGGTGCCGCGGCCCAAGAAGCGGGCGTCCTCGTAGTGGTCGGGATTGAACTTGGGATCCAGCATCTTCACGAGGCCGTTGATCTCGGTAGAGCCGTCGGCGGGGTTCTCGTTGAGGTCGCGGACATTGAGGATGACCTCGGCCATCTTGTGGATGGCGTTGTCGCCGCGCTCGGGGGCGGAGCCGTGGCAGGAGACGCCGTGCATGTCCACACGGATCTCCATGCGGCCGCGGTGGCCGCGGTAGATGCCGCCGTCGGTGGGCTCGGTGGAGATGACGAACTCGATCTTCTCACGGGCGTCCTCGGGGCCGTTGAAATACTCGTTGACGATGGACTGCCAGCACATACCGTCGCAGTCCTCCTCCTGCACGGAGCCGACGACCATCATCCTGTAGCCCTTGGGCAGCAGGTCGAGATCCTTCATGATCTTCACGCCATAGGCGGCGGCGGCCATGCCGCCCTCCTGGTCGGAGCCGCCGCGGCCGTAGATGATGTCGTCCGTCTCGTAGCCCTGATAGGGGTCGGCTTCCCAGTTCTCGATGTTGCCGATGCCCACGGTGTCGATGTGGCTGTCAATGGCGATGATCTTGTCGCCCTCGCCCATCCAGCCGATGACGTTGCCCAGCTTGTCGAATTCCACCTTATCATAGCCCAGAGACTTCAGCTCCTCGGCGATGCGCTTGACGACGCCCTCCTCCTCGCAGGACTCGGAAGGGATGGCGATCATGTCCCGCAGGAACTTGACCATGGCGGGCTTATAGCCCTCGGCAGCTTTTCTGATGGCTTCGAAATCCATAACGTACCTCCGCATATTTTCTATGGTTTCCTATTGTTCTGTTCACACAAACAAGGTTCTTCTTTTTTTGCCCCTCTTATCATAACACACAAGCACAGGATGTCAAACAAAAATTTATGAAACCAAAAAAATATTCTGAAAAAATCGTTGCTTTCTCCGCAAAGTGTGGTATGATAGTAGGGGAGAAAAATCAGAAAGAAGATTATGGGAGGGCATGCCATTGGAGACGAAGCGACTGGAGAGCCTGAAGCAGATCGCCGCAGGCATCGCGGCGCAGTTCGGGGACAAGTGCGAGGTCGTGATCCACGACGTCAGCAGCAGCCATCCGGAGCATACCATCGTATATATCGAAAACGGGCACGTCTCCGGCCGCAAGGTGGGCGACGGCGCCTCCATGGTGGTGCTGGAGCAGCTGGAGCACCAGCACGAGCAGCCCAAGGATCATCTGGGCTACCTGACGAGGACGCCGGACGGCAAGATCCTCAAGTCCTCGTCGCTGTACATCCGCAACAGCCGCGGCGCCGTGACGGCGATCTTCTCCATCAACTACGACGTGACGGGCCTGATGATGATGCAGCAGCAGCTGGGCGAGCTGCTGTCCACCCGTGACAAGGAGCAGACGGAGCCGGAGAAGATCATCAACGTCAACGACGTGCTGGATGAGCTGATCCAGCAGTCTGTGGCGCTGGTGGGCAAGCCGGCGGCGCTGATGAACAAGGACGACAAGGTGCGCGCCATCCGGTTTTTGAACAACGCAGGCGCGTTCCTGGTGACGAAGTCCGGCGACAAGGTGGCAAAATACTTCGGTATTTCCAAATATACCTTATACTCTTACATTGACGCGAACAAGCAACAGGAGGAAAAGAAAAAATGATCGATCTGTCCATCAACAAGGTTGGCCTGGAGCATAATATCCAGAAGGCCAAGGAGAACAACGTCATCATCCCCACCATCGCGCAGATGCAGAACCCCGACCTGATCCCCGAGAAGATCAAGGCCAAGCTGAGCCATACCGGCCTGTGGGACGTGGATCCCGTCAACCTGTTCCGTATTTCCTGGCACAACGAGGCCAAGGAGAGCGGCGGCCTGTTCCAGAAGGTCCCCAACTATGTGGAGATCCCCAGCAAGCTGTCCGGCGTACCCTGCCGCATCGTGGCCATGTCCGGTAAGTGGTTCCCCACCGGCTGCCATAAGGTGGGCGCCTCCTTCGGCTGCCTGGCCCCCCGTCTGGTGACCGGCCAGTTCGACGCCACCTATCACCACGCCGTGTGGCCCTCCACCGGCAACTACTGCCGCGGCGGCGCGTTCAACTCCAAGCTGCTGGCCTGCGAGTCCGTGGCCATTCTGCCCCAGGATATGTCCAAGGAGCGCTTTGACTGGCTGAAGTCCATCGCCGGTCAGATCATCGCCACCCCCGGCTGCGAGTCCAACGTCAAGGAGATCTTCGACAAGACGTGGGAGCTGAAGCAGGATCCCACCATGATGATCTTCAACCAGTTCGCCGAGATGGGCAACCCCCTGTGGCACTACAACGTCACCGGCTACGCGCTGGCCGACCTGTTCGAGGCCATCAAGAAGCCCGGCCAGAGCTTTGCCGGCGCCTGCTTTACCTCCGGCTCCGCCGGTACCATGTCCGCCGGCGATCTGCTGAAGGAGCGCTATCCCCACCTGAAGCTGGCCGTGGGCGAGGCCCTGCAGTGCCCCACCATTCTGGACAACGGCTTCGGCGGCCACCGCATCGAGGGCATCGGCGACAAGCACATCCCCTGGATCCACAACGTAAAGAACACCGACATGGCCATCGCCATCGACGACGAGGACAGCCAGCGCCTGCTGCGCCTGTTCAACACCCCCGAGGGCCAGAAGTATATGAAGGACGAGCTGGGCATGTCCGATGAGGAAGTCCGGAAGATGACGTGGCTGGGCATCTCCGGCATCGCCAACGTGCTGTGCTGCATCAAGATGGCCAAGTACTATGAGCTGACCGAGAACGACGTGGTGGCCACCGTTCTGACCGACTCCGCCGTGATGTACCAGTCCCGCATCGAGGAGCTGAACCAGATGCACGGCGCGTACAACGCCCACGAGGCCGCTCTGGATCACAACCTGCACATGCTGGGTCTGAAGACCGACTCCATGCTGGAGCTGACCTACACCGAGCGCAAGCGCGTCCACAACCTGAAGTACTACACCTGGGTGGAGCAGCAGCAGATGAACGTGGAGGATCTGAACGCCCAGTGGTACGACACCAAGGGCACCTGGGACGCCGTCCACGCACAGGCCAAGGATCTGGACGAGCTGATCAACGAGTTCAACGAGGCCACCGGCCTGCTGAAGGCGCTTTGATCTCTTAAAAGGGGAGCAGGCTCCCCCTTTAGATCCCCCACCGCCAGTCAGCGGACTGGCGAACGCGCCCAAGGCGCTTGGGTCAATGTATTTTTTCGACGTACACGCCGCCGAAAAAATGAATTTGACCTGCTGACCACATGATCGCTTCAGGGCGGGGCAGTCGCCCCGCCCTGATTTCCTTTTAATTCTGAGTAAGGAGAGAGAACATGAGAAACGTAAAATACGGCAAGTGTGTCCGCTGCGGCAAGACCTATGACGCCGTACCCGATCTGACCAACTGTGAATGCGGCGGCATTCTGGACATCGTGTATGACTACGACTACATCAAGTCCGTACTGACCAAGGAGAAGCTGCAAAAGCGGGATAACCGCTCCATGTGGCGCTACCGGGAGCTGCTGCCCGTGGAGGAGACTACCCCCGACACGCCGCTGCGGGTGGGCTGGAGCCCCCTGTACGAGGAGCCGAAGCTGGCGGAGCTGCTGGGCATCAGAAAGCTGTGGGTGAAGGATGACGGCCAGAATCCCACCGCCTCTTTGAAGGATCGCGCCAGCGCCATGGCGGTGGCCAAGGCCATGGAGGCCGGGGCAAAGACCATCGCCTGCTCCTCCACCGGCAACGCCGCCAGCTCGCTGGCGGGCAACGCCGCCGCCGCGGGCATCAGGACCTACATCTTCGTGCCGGAGCGCGCCCCCAAGGGCAAGGTGGCCCAGCTGATGATCTTCGGAGCCAACGTCATCTCCGTCAAGGGCAACTATGAGGAGACATTCAAGATGTCTGCCGCCGCCATCGACAAGTACGGCTGGTACAACCGCAACGCCGCTATTAACCCCTATCTGTCCGAGGGCAAAAAGACCGTGGCGCTGGAGATCGCCGAGCAGCTGAACTGGGAGATGCCCGACTATCTGGCCATCTCCGTGGGCGACGGCTGCACCATCGCCGGTGTGTGGAAGGGCTTCAAGGATCTGTATGCCATCGGCTTTATCGACAAGCTGCCCCGCTTGATCTCCGGCCAGTCTCTGGGCTGCTATCCCATCAACCGCGCCATCCAGAACGATGAGCCGTGGCAGCCCATGGAGGAGAACACCATTGCCGATTCCATCTCCGTGGGCGTGCCCCGCAACGCCGACAAGGCGCTGATGGCCATCCGCGAGTCCAACGGCATCGCCGTCAACGTGTCCGATGAGGAGATCCTGGCCGCCCAGCGGCTGCTGGGCCGTACCTGCGGCGTGTTCGGCGAGCCTGCCGGCGTCACCGGCGCGGCGGCGCTGAAGAAGGCCTGCGAGGAGGGGCTCATCCCCCACGACGCTACCGTGGTGTCCGTGGTCACCGGCAACGGCCTGAAGGATGTGGCCAACGCCATCAAGTCCGCCGGTGAGCCCATCCACATCGAGCCGGATCTGGATCTGATGGTGGAGGAGTTCAAAAAGCGCGGCGTGACCGTGGAGTAAAATGCCGGTTTTTGGCCGAAACAGGGCTGATTTGAAAAAGGGACGGCACAGCCGTCCTTTTTTCTGAAAAATTTTAAGCCGCCGCCACATTTCGCCTTGACTTTTAGGGCTGTATCGTGTAAGATATTCACTGTTGTAAAGGCGTATAACTTTACAGAAGGAGGAACTCCCGTGAAAAACCAGACCTACCGCATGACCATGCTGTTCGATTTTTACGGTGACATCCTCACCGACCGGCAGCGCGAGCTGTTCGACCTCTACTATAATGAGGATCTGTCACTGGCGGAGATCGCGGAGAACTGCGGCATCTCCCGGCAGGGGGTGCGGGACGTGATCGTCCGGGCCGAGGCCGCCATGAACGAGCTGGAGGATAAGACCGGCCTGCTCAAGCGCTTCATGCGCATGCAGGACAGCGTGGACGCCATCGTGACCGCCGCCAACGAGATCAAGACCATCAACTACCGGCAGTATGAGAACCACCGGCTGGAGGAGCTGGCTGACAGCATCATCGCCGGGGCCGGCGTATTGAAGGAGTAATCCATGGCATTTGAGGGACTGAGCGAAAAACTGAATGCGACCTTCAAGCGCCTCCGGGGCAAGGGTCGTCTCACCGAGGCCGACGTCCGGGAGGGCATGCGCGAGGTGCGCCTTGCACTGCTGGAGGCCGACGTCAGCTACAAGGTCGTCAAGGACTTTGTGGCGTCCGTCACCGAGAAGTGCATCGGCGCCGATGTGCTGGACAGCCTGACTCCCGCCCAGCAGATCGTCAAGATCGTCAACCAGGAGCTGACGGCGCTGATGGGCGGCACCAACGCCCGGTTGACCACCGCCTCCAAGGGGCCCACCGTTGTGATGATGGTGGGCTTGCAGGGCGCCGGTAAGACCACCAACGGCGCCAAGCTGGCGGGCCTGATGCGCCGCCAGTACGGCAAGCGTCCGCTGCTGGCAGCCTGCGACGTGTACCGCCCCGCCGCCATTACCCAGCTGCAGGTGGTGGGCAAGCAGCTGGATATCCCCGTGTTCGAGATGGGGCAGATCGACCCCGTGACCATCGCCAGGGAGGCTGTCAGGTACGCGGCCGACCACGGCAACGACATAGTATTTCTGGATACCGCCGGACGGCTCCATATCGACGAGGCGCTGATGGACGAGCTGAAGGCCGTCAAGGCCGCGGTGAAGCCCAACGAGATCCTGCTGGTGGTGGACGCCATGACCGGTCAGGACGCGGTCAACGCCGCCAAGGCCTTCGATGACGCGCTGGGCATCGACGGCGTGCTGCTGACTAAGCTGGACGGCGACGCCCGGGGCGGCGCGGCCCTCTCCATCCGGGCGGCCACCGGCAAGCCCATCAAGTTTGTGGGTACCGGCGAAAAGCTGGATATGATCGAGCCGTTCCACCCCGACCGCATGGCCTCCCGTATCCTGGGCATGGGCGATATGCTCACGTTCATCGAGAAGGCGGAGCAGCAGTACGACGAGGAGCAGGCCAAGAAGCTGGAGGAGAAGCTGCGGAAAAACCGGCTGACCCTCAGCGATTACTTAGACCAGCTGGAGCAGCTGCAAAACATGGGCGACCTGAGCCAGATCGCCGACATGCTGCCCGGCGGCATGGCAAAGGGCTTCGACCCCAGCCAGATCGACGAGAAGCAGATGGCCCACAACAAGGCCATCATCCGCAGCATGACCCCCAAGGAGCGGGAGAACCCCCAGATCCTCAACGCCAGCCGCAAAAAGCGCATTGCCGCAGGCTGCGGCCTGGAGGTGGTGGATGTCAATCGGCTGCTGAAATCCTTCGAGATGCTGCAGCAGATGACCAAGGCCATGACCAAGGGCAAGTTCCGCGGTCTTGGCGGCATGATGGGCGGCGGTATGCCCAACATGAGCCGGATGCACGGCTTCGGCCGGAAGAAGCGGCTGAAATAAGTGTGTAAGTGCAGAAGCATTTAACAAATAAAACATACAAAAAATACATGGAGGAAAAATACTATGGTCAAGATTCGTCTGAGCAGAATGGGCGCCAAGAAGGCTCCTTACTACCGCGTGGTCGTCGCTGATTCCCGCTATCCCCGTGACGGACGCTTCATCGAGGAGATCGGCACCTACGATCCCTGCGTGTCCCCCGCCAAGATCAGCATCGACGCTGACCGCGCCCGCGAGTGGATCAAGACCGGCGCCCAGCCCACCGAGACTGTCCGTGCGCTGCTGAAGAAGGTCGACGTTCTGTAAGCCGGGGGCAAAGCCATGAAGGATTTGCTGCTGTATATCGCCAGAAGCCTTGTGGAGCATCCCGACCAGGTGTCCGTCACCGAGGTCGAGGAGGGCGATGAGCTGACGCTGCAGCTGCGTGTGGCCCCTGAGGACATGGGCAAGGTCATCGGCCGTCAGGGCCGTATTGCCAAGGAGATCCGCACCGTGGTGCGCTCCTACGCCCAGCGCACCGGCGCAAAGGTTTCGGTGGATATCGTTGACTGACGAAAAAGGAACTCCCGCCTCGGCGGGAGTTCCTTTTTGCCGCTTTTCTTTTGCGCGGGAGTGGTGTATAATATCAACGATTGTGCAAATGAAACATGCAGGAGGGCTCACTATGTATGAAAACCGCCGGGAGATCATGCAGGACGTGTTCCTGACCTATCTGCCCGCCAGAAAATTCAAGACCAGCCGCCTGACGGTGAATCTTATCACCGGGCTGGAGCGCGCCGGTGCATCGGCCAACGCGCTGCTGCCTGCCGTGCTCAGCCGGGGCACCGTGCGCCATCCGGATATGGAGAGTCTGTCCGCCGCCATGGATACGCTGTACGGCGCTACGGTGGACAGCGTCGTGCGCAAGAAGGGCGAGCGCCAGTGCATCGGCTTTGCCGCGGACTTCATTGACGATGCCTTCACGCCCCACGGCGAAAGGCTGCTGGAGCCGGTGGCGGAGCTGATGGGGGAGATGCTGCTGGAGCCGCTGACCCGAAACGGCAGCTTTCTGGCGGAGTATGTGGACAGCGAAAAGGCCAATCTCATCGACGCCATCCGCTCCCTGCGCAACGACAAGCGGGACTGGGCGGAGATCCGGCTCATGCAGGAGATGTGCGCCGGTGAGCCGTACAGCATCCTGCGTCTGGGTGACGAGGAGACGGCGGCCAAGCTGAACAACCACTGCCTGTACCGTCACAGCAGTACGCTGCTGGCGGGCAGCCGGGTGGAGGTGCTCTACTGCGGCAGCGCGGAGCGGCAGCGGGTGGAGGACGCGGTGCTGTCGGCGCTGGCGGCTCTGCCCCGGGGCGCGGCGGCGTCTCTGCCGCCTGTGGAGCAGCTGCCGCCCCGGGAAACGCCTAGGGTAGTTACGGAGGTCATGGACGTGAACCAGGGCAAGCTGGCGCTGGGCTACCGCTGCACCACGGAGGATGTGCCTGCCATGATCCTGGCCAACCTGATCTTCGGCGGCACCAGCAATTCCAAGCTGTTTATGAACGTGCGGGAGAAGCTGTCCCTGTGCTACTACGCCTCCAGCAGCTACGCCCGCAGCAAGAATATCATGACCGTCTCCAGCGGTGTGGAGCAGAAGGACTATGACCGCGCCATGGAGGAGATCGCCTGCCAGCTTGCCGCCGTGCAGAATGGCGAGTGGGAGGACTGGGAGCAGGACGGCGCTCTGCAGGCCATGCTCAGCTCCCTTACATCCCTGCCGGATTCCCAGGGTGCGCTGGAGAACTACTATCTGGGTCAGATCGCCACAGACGCCGGCGAGACGCCGGAGGAGCTGACCGCAGCGCTGCGGGAGGTCACGCGGGAGCGCATCATGGAGGCGGCCCGGTCCGCCAAGCTGGACACCGTGTATTTCCTGCACGGAAAGGAGGAGGCGTAACGTGGCACATTCTGAAAAGACGCTCTATCCCCGCATCGGCGAGGAGGTCATCCGCACAACGCTGGACAACGGCTTGCCGGTGTTCATCGTCCCCAAGAAGGACTATCGCCGCAAATACGCCATGTTCGCCACCCGCTACGGGGGTATGGACATGCGCTTTCAGCTGAACGGCCAGTGGCTGGACACCCCCGCCGGCATCGCCCACTATCTGGAGCATAAGATGTTCGATACCGAGGAGGGCAACGCATTGCAGGAGCTGGCGAAAAACGGCGCGGAGCCAAACGCCTTCACGTCCAACGCCATTACCTGCTACTACTTCGACTCCACGGAGAAGCTCTACGAGAATCTGGAGATCCTGCTGTCCTTCGTATCCGTGCCCTACTTCACCGACGAGAGTGTGGAGAAGGAGCAGGGCATCATCGCGCAGGAGATCAACATGATCGAGGACAACCCGGAGTGGCAGGTGTACAAGCGGCTGATGCAGGCGCTGTACCACACCAGCCCCGCCCGTACCTCCGTGGCCGGGTCGGTGGAGAGCATCCGCCAGATCACGGCCCAGACCCTGTACGACTGCCACAAGGCGTTTTACACCCCGGCCAACATGTGCCTTGTGGTGGTGGGCGACGTGGATGCGGACAGGGTGCTGGAGACGGCGCGGCGCATCCTGCCCCGGACCAGCGGCCCGGACATCCCGCGGGATCACGGCCCGGCGGAGGAGCTGACGGCGGCGCAGGCGGAGGTCAGCTGCACCATGGAGGTGGCCATGCCCACCTTCCTGATGGGCTTTAAGTGTGCACCGCAGGGCGATGGGCCGGAGCAGATGCGCGCCACCGCCATCGGGGAGCTGGCCTGCGACCTGATGATGGGTGAATCCAGCCCGCTGTACGCTCGGCTGTACAGCCAGGGCCTTATCAACGGCTCCTTCGGCGCCAGCTACGACATCCTGCCCGGCGCGTCCTACGTCTACGCCGGCGGCGACAGCAAGGACCCCCATGCCGTGGCGCAGGCCATTCTGGCCGAGGCCCGGCGGCTGACGGCGGAGGGGTTGGACGAGGCGTACTACCGGCGCATCGTCAACGCCAATTTCGGCGCGGCGCTGCGGGCGCTGAACTCCTTTGAATCTATCGCCGTGTCCATGGCAGAGGGGTGCTTCCGCCGCTACGACCCCTACCGGTTTCCGGAGGTCTACGACGGCATCACCCAGCAGGACGTGTTGGATTTCATCCGCGACAGCTTTGCGGAGAGCCGTATGGCGCTCTCCATCGTTTACCCGAAGGAGGGGTGACCCATGCATATCATGACTGACAGTCCCATCCGCTTTCCGGGACTTTTCGGCGACTGGGAGTTCACCGCTTCCAGCACCGCCTTCCACATCGGCGGGAAGGCCATCTACTGGTACGGCATCCTCATCGCGCTGGGCGTGGTGCTGGCGCTGTGGTTCTGCATGACACAGAAGGAGAAATACGGCATTACGGAGGATGATCTGCTGGACGCCGTGCTGTGGGGTGTTCCGCTGTCCATCGTGGGCGCGCGGCTGTACTACGTCATCTTCTATCTCGACCTGTTCAGAAACGACGACGGCTCCTTCGACTGGGGCGGCGCCATCGCCATCTGGGACGGCGGGCTGGCCATCTACGGCGGCGTCATCGCCGCGTTCCTGACGGCGTTCGTGCTGTGCCGGAAAAAGGGCGTCAAAATGGGGGCCCTCACCGACCTGGTCGTCATGGGCTTCCTCATCGGACAGGCTGTGGGGCGCTGGGGCAACTTCATGAACCGGGAGGCCTTCGGCACCGAGACGACCCTGCCGTGGCGCATGGAGCTGACCACCACGCTGGGGACAAGTGTTTCCGTACACCCCACGTTCCTGTACGAGAGCCTGTGGAACGTGGTGGGACTGCTGCTTCTGGTGTTCATCGTGTCCCGCGCCCGCCGGTTTGACGGCGAGAACACATGGTTCTATTTCCTGTGGTATGGTCTGGGCCGGTTCTGGATCGAGGGCCTGCGCACCGACAGCCTGTACCTGTTCAACTGGACCATCGGCGGACAGCCCATCCGGGTCAGTCAGGCGCTGAGCCTCGTGATGGTGCTGGTGTCCGCGTTCATGCTGCTGTACAACCTGAAGCTCCATCCCCACAAGCCGGAGGAGCTGTATGTCAACCAAAAGGCCGCCCGCGAGGCGGCGAAGGACGAACAGCCGCCGCAGGAGACGGCCGAATAAGCAAAAAAGGACTCCGACCGCAGAGGTCGGAGTCCTTTTTTGCTTACAGTACCTTGCTGAGGAAATCCTGCAGCCGGGGGTCTTTGGGGTGGTCGAAGATGTCCGCCGGTGCGCCCTCCTCCAGAATTCTGCCGTCGGCCATGAACACCACGCGGTCGGCCACCTCCCGGGCGAAGCCCATCTCGTGGGTGACGACGGCCATGGTCATGCCGTCCCTGGCGAGGTCGCGCATGAGATCCAGCACCTCGCCCACCATCTCCGGATCGAGGGCGGAGGTGGGCTCGTCGAACAGCATGACCTCCGGATCCATGGCCAGCGCCCGGACGATGGCGATACGCTGCTTCTGGCCGCCGGAGAGCATGTTGGGGTACTCGTTGGCCTTGTCGGAAAGGCCGATGCGGGCCAGCAGCGCCAAGGCCTGCTCCTTGGCAGCGGCGGCGGTCTTTTTCTTCAGGGTCACGGGGGCCATGGTGATATTTTGCAGCACCGTCTTGTGGGGGAACAGGTTGAAGTGCTGGAATACCATGCCCATCTTCTGGCGGTGCAGGTCGATATTCACCGACTTGGCGGCCAGATCGGCGCCGTCGAAGAAGATGGCGCCGGAGGTGGGCTGCTCCAGCAGGTTCAGGCTGCGCAGCAGCGTGGATTTGCCGGAGCCGGAGGGCCCGATGACGGCCACCACCTCGCCCTTGCGGATATCCAGACTGCAGTCGTTCAGGGCGTGGACGGCGCCGTGATTGTACTCCTTGACCAGATGCTGCACGGAGATGAGCACATTATTGCTTGTCGCCACGGCGCATCCTCCTTTCGATGGCCTCGATCGCCTTGGAGGCCGGGTAGTTGATGCAGAAGTATACCAGCGCCGCCAGCGTATAGGGCGCCAGCGAGATGCCGGTGGAGCCGGCGATGGTCTTGGCGGCGAACATGATCTCCGCCATGCCCAGCATGGAGCAGATGGAGCTTTCCTTCACCATGGTCACCAGCTCGTTGGCCAGCGCGGGCAGCACGTTCTTGATGGCCTGCGGCAGCACCACCAGCCGCATGGCCTGCCAGCTGCTGAGGCCCAGCGAGCGGGCGGCCTCGGTCTGGCCCTTATCCACGGCCAGGATGCCGGCGCGGAAGATCTCCGCCACATAGGCGGAGCTGTTCAGCGCCAGCGCCACCACGCCGGGAATGAACCGGCTAATGTCCACAAAGCCGAACAGGTTGACGCGGGGCAGGGAGATGGCGTAGAACAGCCCGAAGTAGATGATGGACAGCTGCACCAGCATGGGGGTGGAGCGGAACACGGCGATGTACGCGCCGGACAGCCACTTCACCGGTTTGATCTTGCTCAGGCGCATCAGCGCCAGCAGCAGGGCGGGGATCACCGCCAGCAGCACGGACACCACCGCCAGCAGCAGCGTATACTCGATGCCGCGGACGAAGGCCACGCCGTACTTGGGCAGGAAGGAGAAATTGAAGAAGTCGGAGGGGCGCATATCCGTGAACAGGCTGCTCCACCACATACGCGGTCAGTCCTTTCTGTGTTGGTTTTTCCGGAGATGCACGAAGTGCAAAGTCGCACAGCGGCTTTGCACTCGCGCATTTTGGAAGGGATTTAGTCGGCAGAGACTTCCACAGCCACATCAGCCAGACTGTCAGCGTCGGCAAGGAAGGTCTCGATCTTGTTCTCAGCGGTCATCTTGGCGATGGCGGCGTTAATGCCGTCCAGCAGACCCTTGGGGTCGCCCTTGGCCACGGCGATGCAGTAGGGGGCAGCCTCGCCCAGCTCGGTGGAAGCCTCGGCGATGACCAGATCGGGGTTGGCGTCAGCGTACTGCTGGGCCACGCCGCCGTCCACCAGAATGGCGTCCACCTTATCGTACACCAGCTCGTTCACCAGTTCCAGCACGGAGGACAGAGGCACGGGGGTGACGCCCTCCATGTCGTTGACCATATCCAGCTTGGTGGTAGCGGTCTGGGCGCCCACATACTTGCCGCTGAAGTCGGCCAGCGTCTTGTACTGATCCGCCTTGTCGGCCTTCACCAGAATGGCGGGGGGCACGTCGGTATAGTAGGGATCGGAGAAGTCGGCGTTCTCCAGACGCTCGGGAGTGGCCTCCATGGCGGACAGCACGATGTCGAAGTCGCCCTTGTCCAGAGAGGCCAGCAGGTTATCGAAGCTCATGTTCTCCACCTGCATGGTCAGGCCCATCTCGTCGGCCACATACTGGGCCACGGAGATGTCGATACCGCCGTAGACCATGTTGCCGCCGGCATCGGGATACATGAACTCAAAGGGGGCGTAGTCGGCGGAGACGCCCACCACCAGCGTGGTCTTGGCTTCGGGCTGGGCCTCGTCGCCGTTGTTTGCGTTATCATTGCCGCCGTTATTGGCGTTGGTGCTGCCGCAGGCCATCAGGCTCAGCGCCATGACCAGCGCCAGCAGCATTGCGATCATCTTTTTCATGGGATGTACTTCCTTTCAAATTCTTATGGCTCTATACCGGATAACCGGAATATAGATGTATTTTTAGGAGGTGTCCCTCCTGACAGTGGCCATCATACGCCTGATGTGTATAAATGTCAAGCGCGAAATGAATATTTTTTCATCATCTCGGCAGATTTTGTGCACAACGCTGCTTTTAGGCGTGGCAATCAGAGGGGAATAGAGCAAAATCACGGAAAGCATCGCTGTATAAATGGATAAATATACAAATATACCGAATAAACAGAGAACAGGCAGGCCGGTTCGCGCCGGTCTGCCTGCTTCAGAAAGGAGTATGAAGAAGTCGTTTTGCGGATACCTGCGGGCCTCAGCCGTCGATGATGCGGCCGGCGAACAGGTATGTACGGGCGTAGTAGCTCTCGTACAGGGAGCTAATGATAACGCCCCGGCTGGTGCTGGCGTGGATGAACTGCCCGCCGCCCAGATAGATGCCCACATGGCCGATTCCGTAGCCGCTGGTGTTGAAGAACACCAGATCGCCGGGGGCCCGCTCCTCCGTGGTGACGGGGGTGCTCAGGAAGTACTGGTCGCTGGCGCCGTGGGGCAGGGAGATGCCGAACTGGGCAAAGACCTTCATGGTGAAGCCGGAGCAGTCGATGCCGCTGTAGCTGGTGCCGCCGTAGCGGTAGGGGGTGCCCAGATAGGAGTAGCTGTGGGCGATGATGTCCTCGGCCAGCGTACTGGTGGCGTAGGTGCCCTCGTAGTCGGCGTACTGCACCGGCTCGCAGTCCTCTGCCGGCAGATAGCCGGTGTCCGTGCCGTAGCTGACCTTGTACCAGTCGCCCTCCACGTCCAGCAGATGGGCCACCTTGCCCGTCCAGATGGTGCGCAGGGAGTCGGACTCCGCGTCCGCCTCGGCCCGCAGGGTCACGGAGCTGTCGCACACGATCATGGCGCCGTCGTACTCCGCCAGAAAGTTCTGCTTCTGCAGCTCCTCCGTCTCGCGGATGAGGGCCTGAGCGGCCAGCTCCGTCAGGGACAGGGAATCATCGCTTTCCAGCAGACCGGATTCCTGTGCCAGACGCAGCCCGTCGCCGGCCTGCAGAGCCGTACTGCTGCCGGACACCACGCCGGAGGCCGCCAGCGTCTCCACGGCGGCGGTATATTCGTAAGGGGTGACGGTATCAACGGCCGTCATCGTCTCCGCACCGGAGGCCACCGCGCCGCCGGTGAGCACCATGACGGCGGATGCGCCCAGCGCAGCCAAATGCTTCAAATACATGGGAATTACCTGCCGATCGTATCATAGATTCCAAAGGGGTATGAACCCCACGCGCTCTATCATATCACAACGCTTTCAAAAAAGCTACATAAAAATTACAAAACGGCAACAAAATTTTCAAAACCGTAATATTTACAAAAACGGTTGCACGAACCGCACAGTATCATATATAATGTGGGCAAAAAATGCGGAGGTAAGGGCTATGGAGCCGATGCAGTACGAGGTGCGGGGGTATCTGAAGGAGCCGTTCCGGCTGTTTCATCTGGCGGACAGCCGCCGGGAGCACATCGAATACCACTATCACACGTTTCACAAGATCATCATTCTGCTGGCGGGCAGGGCGGGGTACGCCATCGAGGGCGAGCGGTACGACCTGTCGCCGGGGGACTTCGTGCTGGTGGGCCGGGGCAGCATCCACCGGCCGGAGGTGAGGGAGGACGATTTCTACGAGCGGATGATCCTGTACATCTCTCCGGCGTATCTGGCGTCCCTCGGCACGGAGGACTGCGATCTGGAGGGCTGCTTCCGTCAGGCCCAGACCGCGTTCCGCTATGTGTACCGGGACGAGGGCGGCAGCCGGGTGCGGCAGCTGTTTGAAACGCTGGCCCGGACGGTGCGGGAGGGGGGCTATGGCGCGGCTCTGCTGGAGCGCGCCCAGTTTCTGGAGCTGATGGTGGAGGTGAACCGGGTCTGTCTGGGCGGCCATCAGGTGCAGGCGACGGCGGGGGACAGCAAGGTGGTGGCGCTGCTGCAGTACCTGAACCTGCACCTGACGGAGGAGCTGTCCATCGACCAGCTGGCGGAGCGGTTCTACATCAGCAAGTACCACATGATGCGCCGGTTCCGGCAGGAGACGGGCTACTCCATCCACGGCTACCTGACGGAAAAGCGGCTGCTGTTGGCCCAGCGCTTACTGGCGCAGGGTGCGTCGCCGTCGGAGGCGGGGGAGCAGACCGGGTATCAGGATTACTCCACGTTCTCCCGCGCCTACAAGAAGCACTTCGGCCGGGGGCCGTCGGCGGACATGGTGCGAAAGCACGATTTGCAATAAAGTTGGCAAGAATTGCGATTTACTTTGATAAAAATGCCCGTATAATGGGTGCAGTAACATTTCTGTCAGGTCTATTTTAGGAGGAGAGCTATGAAGAAATTCCTGAAGAACTACTGGTTCATCCTGTGCATGCTCACGGGTATCGTAGCCGGCTGTCTGGTGGGCGCGTTCGCACCGGCCTTCGGCGGAAAGATCGAATTCCTCGGTACGCTGTTCATCAACATGATGTTCTGCGTGGTGGTGCCCATGGTGTTCTGCTCCATCGCCTCCGCTATCGCCAATATGAAGAGCGTGAAGCGGGCCGGCAAGATCATGGGCGTGACCATCGCCACGTTCCTTGTCACCGCCGCCATCGCCGGTGTGCTGATGTACATCGTCTGCCGCATCTTCCCGCTGGTGGACGGCAGCTACACCATCGTGGAGGGGGAGATCGGCGAGGCGCTGGGCTTCGGGGATATGATCGTGAACTTCTTTACGAAGCCTGACTTCATGGAGCTGCTGAGCCGCCGGGCTATCCTGCCCCTGATCGTGGCGGCGGTGCTGTTCGGCTTCGGCATCCAGATGAACGGCGGCCCGGAGACGAAGACCGCTCAGTTCCTGGAGGATATCACGGGCTGCATCATGAAGACCGTGAAGCTGATCACCTACTACGCGCCCATCGGCTTTTTCGGCTTCTTCGCCAACCTTGTGGCCACCTACGGCCCGGAGCTGGTAAAGGATTACAGCCGCACCCTCATTATCTACTACATCATGAGCTTTGCCTACATGTTCGTCTTCTTCCCCATTTACGCCCGGTTCGGCGGCGGCAAGGGCGGCGCGAAGGTCATGCTCTCCAAGCTGTTCCGTCCGGCGGCGGTGTCCTTCGGCACCTGCTCGTCCGTGGCCACCATCCCCACCAACATGGAGGTGGCGGAGGAGACGGGTGTCAGCAGGGATGTCAGCGACATCGTGCTGCCGCTGGGCGCCACCATGCACATGGACGGCTCGGCTATGTCCGCCATCATCAAGGTGGCGTTCCTGTTCGGCGTGTTCGGACTGGACTTCTCCACGGATAAGGCCATTCTGGCCATCATCGTGGCGGTGTTCTCCTCCGTGGCCATGAGCGGCATCCCCGGCGGCGGCGGTACCGGCGAGCTGGTGGTCTGCACCATCTTCTTCCCCGACCAGCTGGCTATTGCCTACCCCATCGCGCTGGCCATCGGCAATCTGGTGGATCCCCCGGCCACCATGGTCAACGCCGCAGGCGACTATGTGGTTTCCTTCATCGTCTCCCGCTATGTGGACGGCAAGGACTGGCTGCAGAAGAGGCTTCACGGCAAAGCGGAGAACTGAACGTCATACAAAAAGGAGCGCCCGGCGGGCGCTCCTTTTTTGTATGACAGGCAAAAAAATATTTTGCGGCGGTGGTTTACTTTCACGGACTAAAATGGTACAATGTAAAACAGTTCGGAACGAACACGGAAAAGAGGAGAACGAGACATGGTAAGAGCAGCCAAGTCCAAGATCGCCAAGAAGGAAAAGAGCGACCACCTGTATCAGGCCATTCTGACGCTGGAAACTGAGGAGGAGTGCTATAACTTCTTTCAGGATCTGTGTACCATCTCGGAGCTGCGCAGCATGGAGCAGCGCTACGAGGTGGCCACTCTGCTGAACGACGGCATGATCTACAACGACATTCTGGAGAAGACCGGCGCGTCCAGCGCCACCATCAGCCGCGTCAACCGCTCGCTGATCTACGGCAACGGCGGGTACGAGAGCGTGCTGGAGAAGATGAAGGAGAAAGAGGGCAAATGAGCTGCTACGAAGCGCTGGCGTCCTCCTATGACGCACTGACGGAGGACGTGGGCTACGAAAAGCGGGCGGACTTTCTGGAGAAGCTGTTCCGCCGCAGCCGCATTCCCGTAAAGGTGGTGCTGGATCTGGCCTGCGGCACCGGCACCATGACATGGCTGCTGACGGGCCGGGGCTACGAGCTCATCGGCGTGGACGGCTCGGAGGAGATGCTGGCGGCGGCCATGGGCAAAAGCGGGTCGGTACAGGGCGTACCGCCCATCTTTTTGCATCAGTCCATGCCCAGACTGGATCTCTACGGCACCGTGGACGCGGCCGTCTGCTGTCTGGACAGCCTGAACTACCTCACCGACCCCGCCGATGTGCGCCGCACCTTCCGGCGGCTGCACCTGTTCATCGCCCCCGGCGGTGTGCTGGTGTTCGATGTGAACACGGCGGCCAAGCTGGCGGCGCTGGACGGACAGGTGTTTCTGGACGAGACGGAGGATACCTACTGCGTCTGGCGCGCGGCGTACAGCCGGGGCCTGTGCACCTATTATATGGATCTGTTCCAGCGCCGAGGCGACGGCGCGTGGGAGCGGCGGGAGGAGCTGCACCGGGAGCGGGCCTACTCCGTGGAGGAGCTGACGGCGTGGCTTACCGAGGCGGGCTTCGGCGATATCCGGGTGTACGGCGACGCAAGGCTGCGCCGTCCCCGGGAGGACGAGCAGCGGGTGTATGTCTGCTGCGTGCGAAAATAAGCAAAAGAGGTTTACATAACATGGAAGATAGGATCGTGAGAGCCATCTCCGGCGACGGGATGGTGCAGGCGGCGGCCATTTACAGCCGGAACCTGACGGAGCGCGCCCGGCAGATACACAAGACGCTGCCGGTGGCCACGGCGGCGCTGGGCCGCACGCTGGCCGGCGCGTCCATGATGGGCAACGCCCTGAAGGGGCAGGGCGCCAGTCTGACGCTGCAGATCAAGGGCGGCGGCCCGCTGGGCACGGTGCTGGCCGTCAGCGACCACGAGGGCAACGTCCGGGGCTATGTGACGAACCCGCAGGTGGAGCTGCCCCTCCGGGCGGACGGCAAGCTGGATGTGGGCGGCGCCGTGGGCCATGAGGGTACGCTGACCGTCATCAAGGATCTGCACATGAAGGAGCCGTATGTAGGCACCATCGACCTGCTGGGCGGTGAGATCGCCGAGGACATTGCCGGGTATTTCGTGGAGTCGGAGCAGATCCCCACGGCCTGCGGACTGGGGGTGCTGGTGGATCGCGACCAGAGCGTCAAGTCCGCCGGCGGCTATCTGATCCAGCTGCTGCCCGGCGCCACGGAGGACACCATCGTCAAGGTGGAGGGCGGCATCATGGCCGCCGGGCCGGTGTCGGCGCTGCTGGAGCAGGATCCCGACCCGGAGCACCTGCTGCGCACGGTGATGAGCGATTTCGACCTGAAGATTCTGGAGACGCAGCCCGTGTCCTACAAGTGCTACTGCAGCCGGGAGCGGGTGGAGCGCGCGCTGATCTCGCTGGGGCGCAAGGAGCTGGAGGACATGCTCCGCGAGCAGGGCGGCTGCCAGCTGAGCTGCCAGTTCTGCGACACGGTGTACGACTTCTCCAAGGAGGACTTAGAGGGGCTTCTGGCGACACTGTAAGAAAAAATTGGCTTTTTGAAAAATAATGATTGACAGATGGGGATGGCTTTAGTATAATAACCTACGTCGTCCGGCGAGGACGGCAGGTACGGGAGCATAGCTCAGCTGGTTAGAGCACCTGCCTTACAAGCAGGGGGTCACTGGTTCGAGTCCAGTTGTTCCCACCATCCACATGGCCAAGTAGTTCAGTTGGTTAGAACGCCAGCCTGTCACGCTGGAGGTCGAGGGTTCGAGCCCCTTCTTGGTCGCCATATATGCTGCTGTAGCTCAGTAGGTAGAGCGCATCCTTGGTAAGGATGAGGTCGGCGGTTCGAATCCGCCCAGCAGCTCCAAAAAGCATCGAAAACTTCGGTTTTCGGTGCTTTTTTGTTGTAAAAATGTTGAAAGAAGTGTGGGGCAAAATGTGGGGCAACCGCCTGACCCACACCGTGACCCACACGCGGAAATGTCCCGATAGACCCAAAGAGTACCGGAGAGAAGGTTTTGCCTTCTCTCCGGTATTTTTTGCGTTTTTACTGCTCACATGACCTGCGCCATGAAGCTGCCCATGGTCTGTGCGGCCTCGTCTTGCTTTTGCCTCGTAGCGTGGGTGTAGGTGCGGAGTGTGAATCCGGCGTCATAGTGGCCCAGCATAGATATCGTACCAGCTCCGCAGCCACGTGGCCACGGTGTATTCGTCGGCGCGGCTGACGTCGACGCCCTTTGCGGCCTCCATAGCAGCGGCCATCTTTGCCTTGCACTCCGCCTGCGTCTTGCCGAAAACGTTTTTGATGATGCGCTTTATTGTTTCCACCAGCGCGCCTCATCTTTCTTGTTGTCGAGGCCGGAAGTGTATGGTATCCTATTCCAGAGGGGCGTTTCCCAAAGTTAAAGCTACCACACTAAAACCCACGCTTACATTACTTCCAAACAAAACGATTTGGGAGGCAAACCCTATGAAAAAACTGATTCCTGCGAATATAACTTCGATAACTGCTGTGTGGAATTGAAATTCACCGATGGCAGCATGAGTTTATTACTTGATGATGATTGACGAGAACTACGAATGGGTTGACCTTTAGATTGGAGAAATAATTATGCTTTACCACATATCGAAAATCGCAGGCTTGAAAATATTGAAGCCGCAGGTTTCAACACACAAAAAGGCGTATGTGTACGCCATCGAAAATGTGGTTACCGGGCTTCTGTTTGGTGCGCCGCATGATGATTTTGACTTTATTATCAGCGAAGAAAATGGCATTCCTGTTATTATGGAGTGCTATCCAGATGCTTTTCGCCTATCTTTCAAAGGCAAAAAATGCTCTATCTATGAGATTAGTGATGAGGGCTTTATGCGAGGAGTGACATCGTGGAGTCCGGAGTTTGTCAGTGAAAACGAAGTCGCTGTTGTTCGTGAGATTGCCGTTAATGATCTCTATTCCCGTCTTCTTGATGAGGAATCATGTGGAAATTTGATAATACGCAGATACGAAGATGCAGAAGATTACAAAAGCATCATCGCAGAACATATCGTAGATCGTCTCGTGCGTTTTGATGCCGTATATACCGAAAATAAAAAAATCAAAAAGCACTACGGGAAAATTATTGATGCACTCAAGGATATTATGGATGGGCATTTACTATAGCAGTTTTGTCTCTGCCATGTCCATCTCCACAACCTGCTTGTAGAGCAGCGATGCGATGCGATCCTCGAAGAGCTTCAGCCGACTGTCGATGGCGGATTGCACCGCACGGGGCAGCGTGGCGCTTTCGCCTGCGGCGAGCATATCCGCGTAGCAGTTCACCGCCTTTTCGATGAACTCGTTTTTGCTGCGGCAGTTATCTTCCTGATACCACCGCTCTATTTTGGCGGCTGTTTCATCCGTCATACGGAAGTTCAGCCTGTTTTCATTTTTGCTCATAATGCCCTCCAATCTGCCGTAAGGCACTCTCGTTTTCGTTGAAACACCTGGGCTTACGGGAACTAAGACGCCAGCCGTTCTGAAATCTCCTTCAAAAGGCGCCACAATCGCCTGCGTTGAACCCCCCGTCAACTGCCCGCACTGCGGGCAGAAGTGACTGGGCAGAGCGTCGGTTCCGACGCCAGCCCTTTATCCTGCTTCTCGTCGGCGCAAGCTCCACATCCCTCGTTTCTGCCGAAAGCGGCTCGAAATTCCTCTCCGGGGCAGGGACGCTGCCCCGCCCCGAAGGAGGTCACACAGCGGCTCACAGAGGCGAACACGGGGGTTCTGCGACCTGTGCCGCCAGTTTCTGCTGGGCGCGGTGACGTTCAGCGGCCATCTCCGCGAGGTGCAGTTGGTGTTGATTGTGCTGCGCCAGTACCTGCTCCACCGGCAGGATCGTGTAGAGCAGTGAGCCGTTCCGTTTGCGTCCGTCTTTCAATGTGACGGTGGTACGCTCTGTGCAAATGAGACCTTTCTCCTCCAGCGACCTCACATACTTGCACACCGTGTTGCGGCTCATACCCACCGCATCGCCGATGGTACGATAGCTGGGGTAGCACTGGTAGGTCTTGCGATCCTAACAGAACAGCAGGAACGAGTACACGGCGATCTCACCGGGTGATAGGCACAGTTGACAGATGACTTTCGGCACGGGGTAATAGTTTTTGGCAGGGTCTGGCTTCTGCCACGGCAGGGTGCGGGTCATCTCGCACCGCCTGTCTGCGACTCTACCCATTGGCAGAACTTTTCCTTGGGGACGACGATACGGCTGCCCACGCGCAGGGCGGGGAAGCTCGTCTCGTGCATCAGCTCGTAGGCACTGGAGATGGAGATGCCCAGCGTCTTTGCCACCAATTCCGCGTTGAGGAACAGTGGCAATTCATCGTAGCTTTTGTAAATGGATTCTTTCAAGAGAAACCCTCCCATTCTAAATTCAGAGAAAAAATATCTTGCGTTTCGGAGGTCCCTCTGTTAGACTGTTTGCAGATGGAGTCTGCGTTTTC
>ENA-OZLS01000304-OZLS01000304.1-human-gut-metagenome-genome-assembly--contig:-NODE-304-length-21549-cov-9.957709_pt1 | contig 21549 bp, 20 predicted proteins | sample MGYA00243864_ERZ653793 | MGnify/ENA primary metagenome ERZ653793 (study PRJEB26926, sample SAMN06164605) | human gut metagenome | biome: ENVO:00009003; feature: ENVO:2100002; material: ENVO:00002003...
AACAAAAACAGCCCAAATATCGTTTATCGCTTTCATAACGAAATCATAGAAATCACACTGGAGGATTATCTGAAGGAGAATCCTGACAAAACGGAACATGACTTTGCAGAGCTGAAAGCCCTGTCCGATCAAATTTACTATGAGCAGGATCGGGCAGAGAGCGCCCAGACCCGCAAGGATGTTTCGATCCACGGTTTGGAGGAAACGGAGCATTGTGCCACTCGCGCTCTGGATGAAGAATGGGAAGAACGAGTTGTTGACATACAGAACCGCAAGTATGCCTGGAAAGCCCTGGAGCAGCTTTTTACAGTGGGCGCTTTGACCGAGGTTCAGAAACGGCGATTCCGGCTTCATGTTTTTCAGGGGCTTTCTATCCGGCAGATCGGTCGCATGGAAGGGACAAGCCATCAAGCCGTTGCCAAGTCCATAAATCTTGCGATTGCCAAACTAAAAAAATATTTTGCGGCACAGGGTTGACACCCCTGCGGTTTCAGGACGATAGGTGAAAGGCACTCTTTCGAGTGTTCTTCTTTCGCCTGTACCTTGACAACCGCATACTCATTCATCAGTAACATCCCCCTTTTCAGTGCGAGGAGCAAAAGCTGATTCAGGGGCCGCGCCATGATATACGGACATGATGAGCAGATCCCACCTGATTATCATAATTGGTCTTGCATACAATCCTGTCCCGTATGAGCGAGTAACGGCAGCCTGTAAAAACCGGGCAGCACCCGGTGCGGCCATGACCGGAAAGGGGTATAATGGTACTCCTGTCCAGCCACAGCCCTGCTTAAGATCAGAGTAGTCCATAACATTTGGAAACCATCTGGTTGCAGGATCACGCAATGGGGGCAGCTCGGAGAGATCCTCGGAGGGGTTCGATTCCCGTGGGCCGGTTCGCTGCCGGTCACTGATGACTTCCCAATATGTGCGGGGTGTCAAGGACAAATGGCACATAGCAAGAAAACAAATCGGATTTAGTATTTCGCCGGAAATGGGGCAGGTCTTATGGCCTGCCCTGTTTCCGGCTTACTTAATATTCAGGAGGTCAGCTTATGCGAAAGGCTATCCGGCGTGGCGATCTGTTCTATGCAGACCTGAACCCGGTGGTCGGCTCCGAGCAAGGCGGCATCCGCCCTGTCCTTGTTATCCAAAATGATGTGGGGAATCACTTTAGTCCTACCGTTGTTGCGGCAGCCATCACCAGCAGAAAAGCGAAGAACAGTCTGCCTACCCATATCCTACTTGAGAATGTGCCGGGGCTTGCGCCTACCTCTCTGCTTCTGTTGGAACAACTACGGACAATAGACCGGAAGCGGCTCCGTGGTTACATTGGGCGCATCAGCAAAGAAAAAATGCTGGAGGTAGATGTAGCCCTGGCAATCAGCATCGGCATAGGATACCCCAGCAAAAGGAGGACTCACAATGTATGAAAATGACGGTGGCCTACTCTCTCCCAGAGATGCCTACCGATTGATGTTAAAAGACTACCCGGATGTGATGGACATTGGTCAAATGTGTGAGGCGCTTGGCGTCAGTACAAAAACCGGGTACAAGCTGCTTAAAGATGGAAAAATCGAGTACCTGAAAATTGGACGGGCTTACCGTATCCCCAAAGCCCACATTCTTCGCTATTTGAAAATCACCTGCTCCGCTTTGGCAGAGTAGCAGGCTATGGTGTCGATCTTCACCGGATAGACGCAGAAAGTTAACAATTCTGACGCGGATTTACCTGGAGTTTTGTTCTGTCCGATGATACAATAAAGGTGTCATTGGTAGGTGAACTCAATACCGCAAAAGGAGGATCAGATCAGTATGCCAGCGGTACACCTGCAAGAAAACAGCAAACTAATCTCCGGCCATGTGGCCGAGAAAAAAGGGTATCTCTATTGGGTTCTGAACCTTACCGATGAGAACGGTAAGAGAAAGCCCAAATGGATTCCCACCCATAAGAAAGTCAAGGGCAACAAGACCTGGGCAAACAATATGCTTCCTACCATCCGAAAGGAATGGACGGAAAAACTGCTTCAGGAGGCTACGGCCTCACAGCAGTCGGCTTCTCCGTCTGGCCCGTCATCCGCAGAGATTTCCTTTGTGGATTTCCTGTATCAGTGGCTTGAGTACAAGTACAAGTCTGCTACCGGACGGGTGATGGACAGCAAGCCCATCGAACTCTCGACCTATTCGGGATACGAACAGCAGCTTAACAACCCCATCGCCCCGTATTTCCGAGAGCATCCTGTTGCCCTTTGTGATCTTACCAAACAAGATATTCTCGCTTTTTATGAGAAAGAATTGGAACGGGTCAAGCCGACCACAGTTAAGCATTACCACGCTCTGATTCATGGGGCGTTGAATTATGCGGTTGACAAAAATCTGATTCCAAGCAATCCGGCTGACCGGATTATCATTTCCAAGCCTGAACCCTTCAAGGGGGACTACTATCTGGATTCGGAAGTCCTGAATCTGTTTGAAGTCATCAAGGGGCATAAGATCGAACTGGTAGTTCTTCTGACTGCTTTTTACGGCCTGCGCCGCAGTGAGGTTATCGGGCTGAAATGGAGTGCCTTTGACTTCAACCATAACTGCTTCTCCATTCGGCATACGGTAACAACCTGCAATGTAAAAGGAGAACGGGTCACGATTAAGAAGGACAAGGCAAAGAACAAATCCAGTCTGCGGACTTATCCATTGATTCCTTTTTTGAAAGAACGGTTGCTGGAGGCCAAGAAACAGCAGGAAGAAAATCGCAAGCTGTGCGGGCGCGCCTACAACAAAGAGTATCTGGGATATGTCTGTGTCGATGTGATCGGCAATCTTATTAAACCCAACTATGTGTCCTCGACCTTTGGGAAGTTGCTTGCCAAGAACAATTTACGGCACATTCGTTTCCACGATCTTCGCCATACCTGTGCCTCGCTTTTGCTGGCTAACGGTGTTCCGATGGAACAGGTAAAGGAGTGGCTGGGACACAGTGAGATCTCGACAACGGTGGATATTTACGGGCATCTGCAATATGCCACGAAAAAACAATCCGCCGCAGCCATTGAGCAGGACATTGTGGCGCCCATGCTACAAAACCTATCGGCGGTTTCTCCATAAAAAGGAAAGAGGTCTACCAGCATTTCGCTGGCAGACCTCATGGCGGAGATGGAGAGATTCGAACTCTCGCGCCGGTTTTGAGCCGACCTACCGCATTTCGAGTGCGGACCCTTCAACCGCTTGGGTACATCTCCAAATTTATGTTATATCCCTGGTCCCGACCCGCCGACCAATTCAGCCGGTGGAAATCGGGAAGAACAACAGGATAGAACAAGCAACATTATTCAATTTGAACTCGGCTGGAACCCGCATGGTTCCAAGGGTTTCAGCCGTTTGGCACTCCGCATAGGAAACCTGATTTCGAATCATTACACCAACTTGGATGATGACGGTAAATCAGGGACGATAGCGGTAACTACGGAACCCCAAAACACACCTCTCAAAGTGGCCGTCAGATGGCTGCTCTCATTATAGCCATTTTCCCGCAAAATTCAAGCCGTGGAAATCGGGAAGAACAACAGGATAGAACAGACCCCAATTCACGATTTGAACTTGCCCGCAAACCCGCATGGTTACTGGCTTTTCGGCAGTTTGGACTTCCAAAGTGGAAACATGATTTCGAGTCAGTCCCGTTATGACCACTTCGATACCGCTCCGTATTTATCTCAACATCAGCACCTCGGAAAACGGGGAGAACTGATGGGGAGAACAAGCAAAAATATTAAGTTAAGAATACCCGAAAAACCCCATAAAATCAAGGGATTCCGGTCAGGGAGCTACCGAGTAGCGACCACGATTTCGAGTCAGCCTCGTTACGACCACTTCGATACATCTCCATGCTGTATTTTCAAGGCTTTGCGGGTTTCCGGCTGGTTGAGAACCAAGCGTAGAAATCGTAGACAAAGCGTAGAAAAACCGTAGATATTCAGTTTTGAAAAAGTGTAGAAAAGCGGAAGAAGCCAGAAGTATCAAGGGTTTGCGGGGTCACCCCGGAAAGTGACCGACTCGATTTCGAGTTAGAGTCGCTATCCGGACTTTGAAGGAAAACGGCGGAAACTCACGGACAATGCGAGAGTTTGCAAACCCTTGAAAAATCAGCATTTTTCCGCCCTTGAAGGTCGAAAATCCCGAAAGCCCAGACAGAGCAAGGAGTTCGAAAGAAATCCGGTTTTGGGGAGAAAAAAGCCCGTTGGGGAGAAGATGGGGAGAACTCGGGGAGAAAACACAGTCCAGTGCAGATGACACCTACCGATACCGAACATCAAAATCAAGGTGGTTATCCGCATGACTGAAAGCATGAAATATTACGAATCCATCCGTCGCAAATACCCTGAGGCGGTCTCGAAAGATCAGTTCTACCAGATCGCCCATATCAGCAAAGCAACGGCTCTGCACCTTCTGCAAAACGGTTTAGTCCCGTGCAAAGATACGGGCAAGAAAACTCGCCGGTACACAATCCGCACCGACGATATAATCTTCTATTTGATTGACCGGGAGCTTCACCCGGAAGTCTATCGCGCACCGGATCGCTGGTATCAGGAACGGTCTGGTCATTACAATTCGCGTGTCACCTATCGGAATGAACTGACGAGGCTGTCCGAAGAGGAACGAGCCAACTTCCGAAAATACATGGAAGACGAGTTTTGTCAGTACGGTGATCTGCTGACCATCGTTGAAGTGGCTGAGGCAATCGGCTACTGCGATACTTCGCTTCATCGCTGGTGCAACGCCAAGAAGCTCAAATCATTCAATATCTCCGGAAAGTTCCTTATACCAAAGATCAGCCTTGTAGATTTCCTCGTTTCTCAGTACAGCTTCGACATTACACGAAAAACTTGGAAGCACACGCTGCTCATCAAAAGTTTTCTTGATAGACTTGATACAACAGAATAATTCGTATAGCAAAGCCCCGTTATTGCACTGCGCATAGCAGAACAATAACGGGGCTTATTTTTTGTCAAATTGGAGGTCAAGGCAATGAACACAAGAGATTCCGCCAAGGCATTTGACGCCTTGATGCAGGAAACGCCGTATTCCCATTTCGATAGCGGCTGCGAGGGCATTATACCGGAGTGCCGTACTTGCCGCTTTCATCGCCCCTTCTGGAAATATCAGTCCTGCGTGTTTGCAGAGTGTCCCTACTGCTGCAATCCCGTTTCTACCCTCAAAAATCAAAGTGGCACATCTGCTGCCGGAAAGGAAGTCAATCATGGATAACAAAATCGAAGTCTTCAAGAATGAACAGTTTGGAGAAATCCGAACAGCCCTGATTGAAAACGAGCCGTGGTTTGTGGCGATAGACGTGTGCAGGGCTTTGGAGATCGGCAATTCGTCACAAGCCATTTCACGGCTGGATGCGGACGAGAAGATGATTACCCTCATTTCAAATGAGGGTAATAAACGAGGCAATCCCAACATGACGGTGGTGAACGAACCTGGACTTTACACGCTTATTCTGAGCAGCCGTAAGCCCGAAGCCAAAGCCTTCAAACGCTGGATCGCACATGATGTCATCCCCATGATCCGCAAGACCGGCGGCTACATGACGGACTCCCTTCTGGAACGTATTCAGAAGGAACCAGCGGTCATTGTGGAGTTTGCTCAGGCGTTGATTCTGGAAAAGAATCGCGTAAAGGCTCTTGAGTGTGAGCTGAACACGGCAAAGCCCAAAGCCGATTACTACGACGCCTTCATCAATCCGGATGACTGCACCAATATCCGAACGACGGCGAAGGAACTGAAAATCCCGGAGCGCAAGTTCGTCCAGTTTCTTCTCAGGGAGAAGTACCTGTTCCGATCTCCCTCCGGTCAGCTTCTTCCCTACAACAAGGACAGCAATGCCGGACTGTTTATCGTCCGCGATTTTGTGACGTACTGCTACACCGGTTCTCAGACCTACTTCACGCCGAAGGGCAAGGAGGTCATCCGAATGAAGTTCCAGAAAAAGTGCGGCGAAGAACTGCTTTCCAAGATGGCAAGGTGATTTTCGTGGCAGTCTATCGCGTAAACAAGAATCGTGGCTATACGGTCATGGCGAACTTCCACCTTCGAGACAAGAGCCTGTCACTCAAGGCAGTCGGTCTTCTCTCAAAGATGCTCTCGTTCAATGATGGCTGGAAGTTCTCAACCAAGGGGCTTTCCGCAATCTGCAAGGAAGGTCCGGATGCCATTCTTTCCGCGCTCCGTGAGCTTGAGACACACGGCTACCTCGTCAGGCACCGGCAGAGAGACGGTAAAGGCAGGATGAGCAGCACAATCTTTGAGATATACGAAGAGCCGCAGGAGTCCACGCCAGAACGGGAAATGCCACACACGGAAAATCCATGTGTGGAGAAGCCAGATGTGGATAATCCACACGGGGATAAGTCCGCACAAATAAATACTGATCAAGTAATTACTCAAGAAAGAAATACTCTCTCAAAGAACTATCAATCCATCAATCTTGATGGGATGGACAGGATGGATGAGCGAAGCGAGTATGAAGAGATTATCAAAGAGAATCTTGACTACAACATTCTCTGTCAGGATCCGAAGTTCGATAAAGACCGCTTCCGGGAGATCATGGACATCATGCTGGATGCCGTCTGTTCCACTGCGCCGACCATCCGCATCAACGGTGAGGATATGCCGCAGCAAGTGGTCAAGTCCCGGTTTCTCAAACTCAACAGCAGCCACATTGAGTATGTTCTGGAAGCAATGAACAAGAACCCGTCAGACATCCGTAATATCCGGGCGTACCTGTTGACCGCTCTGTATAACGCCTCTCTGACGATAGACAATTACTACTCCGCCCTCGTCAACCATGATTTCTACGGGCAGGACAGATCGGCAGGGTCAAAGAAGCCGAAGTCCTACGATTATAGCCTTTGTGAAGACACTCTTTAATGAATACCATCGTGAGCAATGCTCGGAAAGGAGGACAGTGTAAATGAAAATCATCTATCGCCGGATTGCGCCGCCTTAGCTTCGGCAGCAGTCCCCATAATCATTCCAACGAAAGGAGGTAAACGCCGCAATGCAGGATGAAGTCAACACCAAAGTTGTTGCAATCATGATCAAGGGCGGCAAAATCTCAGCCGAGGTGCTGAAAAAGGCGCTGGATAAGTTCGTGCAGGAGATTGAGAAGGCGCAGAAGCAGATGCAGCAGCCCAAAACCTATCGCGGCAAGCAGTCCATCAAGCATCTGATGAGCCAGAATGCCGCCATCTCCAACATCGAAGTGACGGATGGCAATATCAAATCCTTTGAGCGGACTGCCAGCAAATACGGTCTGGACTTTGCGCTCAAGAAGGACGTTTCCGTTGAGCCGCCCAGCTATCTTGTCTTCTTCAAGGGGCGGGACGTTGATGTGATGACCGCCGCGTTCAAGGAGTTCTCCGCCAAAACTGTCAAGCAGAAGGAACAGCCGTCCATCCGGCACAAGCTGGATCAGGAGAAAGCCCAGAGCAAGGCGCAGCACAAGGAGAAAGTCAAGGTCAAGACCAAGGATCGGGGTGTGGAGCTGTGAACAAACCCGATGTGAAGAAGCTCATTCTTCTGAACCTTCCGTATGTCTTCGCCTTCTACTTTGCAGATAAGATCGCCGCCGTGTTCCGTCTCGCACCCGGCACAGAGTTCATCGACAAGCTGACAAACGGTTTTGCCGTGTTCGGCACAGCCTTTGCAAATCCGCTGCCCAGCTTTCATCCCGTCGATCTGCTCATCGGTCTGATTGCCGGTGCGCTACTCAAGCTGGCGGTCTACGTCAAGGGCAAAAACCGCAAGAAGTTCCGGCAGGGCGAAGAATACGGATCTGCACGATGGGGCAAGCCGGAGGACATCAAGCCGTACACGGACCCGGAGTTCTCCAACAACGTCATCTTGACGCAGACGGAGTTCTTGACCATGAACAGCCGTCCAAAGCAGCCAAAATACGCCCGCAACAAGAACATCCTCGTCATCGGCGGTTCCGGCTCAGGTAAGACACGCTTTTTCGTGAAGCCGAACCTGATGCAGATGCACAGCAGCTATGTTGTGACTGACCCGAAGGGTACGGTACTGGTGGAGTGCGGCAAGATGCTCGAAAAGGGCGGCTATGTCATCAAGTCGCTGAACACCATCAACTTCCGGAAATCCATGCGCTACAACCCGTTCGCGTACATCCGCAGTGAGAAGGACATCCTCAAATTGGTCAATACCATCATTCTCAATACCAAGGGAGATGGCGATAAGTCCGGCGAAGATTTTTGGGTCAAGGCGGAAAAGCTCTACTACACAGCCCTCATCGGTTACATCTGGTACGAGGCACCGGAACAGGAGAAAAACTTCACTACGCTCCTTGAGATGATCAATGCCTCAGAAGCCAGAGAGGACGATGAGACCTTCAAGAACCCAGTGGATGTCATGTTCGACGAGCTGGAAGCCCGTGAGCCTGACCACTTTGCGGTCAAGCAGTACCGCAAATACAAGCTGGCGGCTGGCAAAACCGCGAAGTCGATCCTGATTTCCTGCGGTGCAAGGCTTGCGCCTTTCGACATCGCAGAGCTGCGGGAGCTGATGAGCTATGATGAGATGGAGCTGGACACCATCGGAGACCGGAAGACGGCGCTGTTCGTCATCATTTCCGACACCGATGATACCTTCAATTTCGTCGTGGCGATCATGTATTCCCAGCTCTTCAACCTTCTCTGCGACAAGGCGGATGACGTTTACAACGGACGGCTTCCCGTCCACGTGAGGTGTTTGCTCGATGAGTTTGCCAACATCGGTCAAATCCCGAAGTTTGATAAGCTCATCGCCACCATCCGCAGCCGGGAAATCTCGGCGTCAATCATCTTGCAGTCCCAGTCTCAGCTCAAGACCATCTACAAGGATGCGGCTGACACCATCACGGGTAACTGCGACTGCACCCTTTTCCTCGGCGGCAAGGAGAAATCGACCCTCAAGGAAATCAGCGAGGTGCTGGGCAAGGAGACAATCGACCTTTACAACACCTCAGAAACCCGTTCCAACAACAACTCCTATGGCTTGAACTATCAGAAAACCGGCAAGGAACTGATGTCTCAGGATGAGATCGCCGTCATGGACGGAGCCAAGTGTATTTTGCAGCTTCGAGGCGTGAGACCTTTTCTCAGTAACAAATACGACATTACGAAGCATCCAAAGTACCGGCAGCTCTCCGACTACGACAAGCGGAACGCCTTTGACATCGAGAAGTACCGGCAGCACAAGCTGGTAGTCAAGCCCGATGACACATTCGACCTCTATGATATGGGCGAGGTCGAAGCGGATTAAAGCCCCGTCGCTGCACTGCGCAGTGGGTAAAGCCTGATGGCTCATCCCAAAGCAGAACAGCGACGGGGCTTCTTTTTTTATGCCCATTTTCAAAAATACACACTCAACTTTCATCGATTCAAGGAGGAAAATCTATGGCTTTCATCAATCAGGCTGTCACGGTTCTTCAGACGCTCGTTATCGCCCTCGGTGCCGGTCTCGCGGTGTGGGGTGTTATCAACCTCATGGAAGGCTACGGCAACGACAATCCGGCGGCTAAATCTCAGGGAATCAAGCAGCTCATGGCTGGCGGCGGTGTGGTGCTGATCGGCACGACCCTCATCCCCCTGCTCTCCGGTTTGTTCGGCTAATCCACGGCAAGCCCAGCTTAACCGAAGGGTGGTGAAATATTGGGCAGCATTTTAGAAAAGATCGAACAGGCTCTCAAGGATATGCTGATCGGATGGATCGAGAGCAACCTGACCAATATGTTCACCGATGTCAACGAGAAGGTAGGAACGATTGCCGCCGAAGTCGGGCAAACCCCGTCCGGCTGGAACGGCGGCGTGTACCAGATGATCCGGGGACTATCCGAAAACGTGATAGTCCCCATCGCTGGTATCATCATCACCTTCGTTTTGTGCTACGAGCTGATTTCCATGATCACCGAGAAAAACAACCTTCATGACATGGACACATGGATGTTCTTCAAGTGGTTTTTCAAGGCGGCTGTGGCGATCTATCTCGTGACACACACGTTTGACATCGTGATGGCAGTATTCGACATCGGGCAGAACGTGGTTTCCGGCGCAGCAGGAGTCATCCACGGCAACACCAGCATTGACATTGACGCGACGATTGCGCAGATGCGTACCGGCATGGAGAACATGGGCGTCGGAGAACTGCTCGGACTGTCGATAGAAACGCTTCTGATCAGCTTGTGCCTCAAAATCATGGCGATCCTCATTACGGTCATTCTCTACGGGCGCATGATTGAGATTTACTGCACCGTGAGCATCGCGCCTATTCCCATCGCAACCATGAGCAACCGCGAATGGGGCAGCATCGGCACGAACTATCTAAAAGGCTTGTTCGCTCTGGCATTTCAGGGCTTCCTCATCATGGTCTGTGTCGGCATCTATGCGGTGCTGATCAACGGCATGATCATCGCAGACAACATTCATTCGGCTCTGTTCTCTGTGGCAGCATACACGGTCATTCTGTGCTTCTCGCTGTTCAAGACCGGAAGCCTTGCAAAATCCATCTTCCATGCGCACTAAGGAGGTCGGCAGCATGAAGAAGTACAGCATCATCTACGCCGATCCCCCTTGGGCGTATCGGACTTACTCCAAGAAGGGACAGGGACGGTCGGCAGAAAGCCACTACCCGACAATGTGCATTGAAGACATCAAGGCACTTCCGGTCGGTGAGCTTGCCGCGAAGGACTGCGCTCTGTTCCTCTGGATCACGTTCCCGTGCCTCTGTGAAGCACTCGAAGTGCTGACGGCATGGGGATTTTCTTATAAGACCGTGGCTTTTGTATGGGTGAAGCAAAACCGCAGGAACGATGATCTCTTCACCGGCATGGGGTATTGGACAAGGGCGAATGCCGAAATCTGCATCCTTGCCACGAAGGGACACCCGAAGCGAGTTGACGCCGGTGTGCGTCAGGTCATCCTCAGCCACATCGAAGAGCATTCCAAAAAGCCGGATGAGGCGCGGGAACGCATTGTCCGGCTCATGGGAGACCTTCCCCGCGTAGAGCTTTTTGCCCGTCAGTCTCCCGAAGGCTGGGATGTTTGGGGCAACGAGGTCGAATGCACGGCGCATCTTCCTATGGAGGAAACACCATGCTGCGGCTAAAACCCATCTCTCTTCGAGACGCCAACGAGTATGTCCGGCAGCATCACCGGCATCACAAGCCGGTTGCCGGTCACAAGTTTTCCATCGGCTGTGAAGCAGACGGTGAGCTGGTCGGTGTAATCATCGCCGGGCGTCCCGTCAGCCGGTATCTGGATGACGGCTTCACGTTGGAGGTCACAAGGCTATGCACCAATGGCGCAAAGAACGCTTGCAGCTTTCTCTACGGCGCGGCGGCAAGAGCTGCTGCGGCTATGGGCTATAAGCGCATCATCACCTACACGCTGGAAAGTGAAAACGGTGCAAGCCTTCGGGCTTCCGGCTGGATCTGTCAAGGCAAAGCGGGTGGGCTTCGCTGGACGGGCAAGCGTCAGCCGAAGGAGGATCAATATCCCGCACAAATGAAGCTGCGCTATGAAAAGCAGCTCGGAAAGGAGGAAACAGTCAATGGCATTTGTTCCGGTCCCGAAGGATCTTAACCGCGTCAAAACGAAGGTCATGTTCAACCTGACCAAGCGGCAGCTCATTTGTTTTTCCATCGCTGCGGCGGTCGGCGTCCCGATCTTCTTTCTGGCGAAGGCACATCTCGACTTGTCTACGGCGGCAATGCTGATGGTGGTCATCATGCTCCCGTTCATCTTCTTCGCGCTTTACGAGAAGGACGGTCAGCCCGCCGAAAAGTATCTGTACCACATCGTACAGTCCATGTTCATCCGGGACAAGGTGCGTCCCTATCGCACAAACAATCTCTACGCTGAAATTCAGCAGAAAATCAAAGAACAGGAGGAATTGCAGCTTGAACAACAGCACAGCAAAGGCAAAGCCTAAGATGACCGTCAAGAACGGCGTCGTTTACGGCGATGCCCTTTCCGCTCAGGAAAAGAAGCGGATCGTCATGCAGAAGAAAAAGGACAGGAAGGCAAAGAAAGTCCGCAAGTCCGCCCAGCAGACCATCCCCTATGTGGAGATGTGCCGTGACGGTATCTGCAAGGTGAACAGCCGCCTCTACACGAAGTCCATCGCCTTTGAGGACATCAACTACCAGCTTGCGCAGAACGAGGACAAAACTGCCATCTTTGAGAACTGGTGCGACTTTCTGAACTACTTTGATAGCTCGATTTTCGTCCAGCTCTCCTTCATCAATCAGAAGGCAAGCCTCAATGAGTTCCGCAAGCGCATCAACATTCCGGCACAGGAGGACGCCTTCAACGACATCCGCTCCGAGTATTCCGGTATGCTGCAAAGCCAGCTCACCAAGGGCAACAACGGACTGGTCAAGAAGAAGTACATCACCTTCGGCATTGAGGCGGACTCCCTCCGCACGGCAAAGCCGAAGCTCGAACGCATTGAAACCGACATCCTCAACAACTTCAAAACTCTCGGCGTGAGAACCGAGCCGCTGTCCGGCTACGAACGGCTGAAAGTGCTTCATGATGTGTTCAATATGGACAGCAATGAGCCGTTCCGCTTTTCCTTCGATATGGTTGCCCGGACAGGACTTTCCAGCAAGGACTTCATCGCTCCCACTTCCTTTGACTTCCGTGAAGGCAAGTGCTTCAAGATGGGCAAAACCATCGGCGCGGTGAGCTTCCTGCAAATCCTCGCGCCGGAACTCAATGACCGTATGCTTGCCGACTTCCTTGAGATGGACAGCAACATCACGGTCAATTTTCATATCCGGACGATTGACCAGGCGAAGGCAATCAAGAGCATCAAGATGAAGATCACCGACCTCGACAAGATGAAGATCGAAGAGCAGAAAAAAGCCGTCCGCTCCGGCTACGACATGGACATCATTCCGTCCGATCTCGCTACCTTCGGCGGTGAGGCAAAGCGTCTGTTGCAGGATCTCCAGACCCGCAATGAGAGACTGTTTCTTGTGACTATCCTCATCATGAATACGGCAACCAATCGCCAGAAGCTCGAAAACGCGGTATTCCAGACCGCCGCCATTGCCCAAAAGTATAACTGTGCGCTCAAGCGTCTTGACTTCCAGCAGGAAGAGGGGCTGATGTCCTCTCTGCCTATCGGCGTCAATCAGGTGGAAATTGAACGAGGACTGACCACTTCCAGCACAGCGGTTTTCGTGCCGTTCACCACGCAGGAGCTTTTTCAGGGCGGCGAAGCTCTCTACTACGGGCTGAACGCGCTGTCCAACAACATGATCATGGTTGACCGCAAGCAGCTCAAAAACCCCAACGGGCTGATCTTGGGTACACCCGGTTCCGGTAAGTCCTTCTCCGCCAAGCGCGAAATGACGAACGCCTTCCTCATCACGGAGGATGACATCATCGTCTGCGACCCCGAAGCCGAGTATTTCCCCCTTGTGCAGAAGCTCGGCGGTCAGGTCATCCGCATCTCGCCGGTCAGCACGGATTACATCAATCCGCTGGACATCAACACGAACTACTCCGAAGAGGAAAACCCGCTGACGCTGAAATCTGACTTCATCCTCTCCATGTGCGAGCTGATTGTGGGCGGCAAGGACGGCTTGCAGCCGGTTGAGAAGACCATCATCGACCGCAGCGTCCGCATGGTCTATCAGGAGTTCCTTGCAGACCCCAAGCCGGAGAAAATGCCGATCCTCGAAGACCTCTACAACATTCTGAGAAATCAGAAGGAGCCGGAGGCACAGCGCATCGCAACTGCCCTTGAAATCTATGTTCACGGCTCTCTGAACGTCTTCAATCACAGAACGAATGTGGATGTCAACAACCGCTTCGTCTGCTATGACATCCGCGAACTCGGCAAGCAGCTCAAGAAGCTCGGTATGCTGATTGTGCAGGATCAGGTGTGGAACAGAGTTACCATCAACCGCGCCCAGCACAAGGCTACGCGCTACTACATGGACGAGTTTCACTTGCTCTTGAAGGAAGAACAGACCGCCGCGTATTCCGTGGAAATTTGGAAGCGTTTCAGAAAATGGGGCGGCATTCCGACCGGCATCACTCAGAACGTCAAAGATCTGCTTGCGTCCCGCGAGGTAGAGAACATCTTTGAAAACTCGGATTTTGTCTACCTTCTGAATCAGGCGTCCGGAGACCGGCAGATTCTCTCGAAGGCGCTGAACATCTCTCCCAGCCAGCAGAACTACATCACCAACTCCAACGCCGGTGAAGGGCTGATCTTCTATGGCTCGACCATCGTTCCCTTCAAGGACGATTTCCCGAAGGACACCCAGCTCTACCGCATCATGACCACCCGTTTGGAAGAAACCGTACAGAACTAAGGAGGATTTTTGAAAATGAACAACAAGATGATTACCATTCCCTACGCGGACGCTATCGAATACGGAGAGAACACCTCCGCGCTGTTTAAGGCTCTGTGGGAGCTGACCGATCTGATCCGACTGGAAAGCGACCTCAAGAAGCATCACCGCGCCTACCTCCATGTGAGGGAGGACATCGACGAAAAGGTCAAGGAGGCGTGTCAGATTATGACCAAGGTATCTGTGGATATGATCGGGTTCTACTTCAAGGTTGATGTTCCCGAAAGCAGCAACAGCGACGAGAATACCCCTTTCGCTGACGCGGCGGATGATGAAGCCGTATCTATCCCCAAGGACAAGTATGAGCTGATGATCGACGATCTGCTCACGATGTCCGAAATCATTCAGTGCGTCGCAGATATGCGCACGCAGGATGTGAAGGCAATCCGCGAGTTCGGCAAGTTCGTCCCCGCCTTTGCCGCCTTTGAGAAGAACCGCCTGAGCCTCTATCGTGAGGCGGCGAAGGAAGCCGAGGAAATCTTCGACCGTTGGGCGGACGAGATTGACGATCTCGACGAGGACTTCATGGAAGATGAGGACTACGAGCCGGACGAGTATTACTCCGACTGATATGCGCTCAAATCCGAAGAAAGGAGCTGGTTTTTATAGAGCTTGACATCATTCATACCGGCGATTGCCTTAAAATCCTGAAAACTCTGCCCGATGACAGCGTTCATTGCTGTGTGACGTCCCCTCCGTATTACGCGCTCCGTGATTACGGCATGGATGCTCAGATCGGCAGAGAGACAACGCCGAAGGAATATATCTCGCGCCTGACGGAAGTGTTTACCGAAGTCAGGCGCGTTTTGCGTCCGGATGGTACGCTCTGGCTGAACATCTCGGACACCTACGCCGGGAAAGGCAATCAGGGTGACTTTGTTGACCCGAAGAACCCCAACGGCAGAAACGGTCAGGCTGTGGCTCTCAACAACAAGGTTGAGGGCTGCAAGCCGAAGGACATGATCGGCATTCCGTGGATGCTGGCTTTTGCCCTCCGTGATACCGGATGGTATCTGCGCAACGACATCATCTGGATGAAGGATAACCCAATGCCGGAGAGCGTGAAAGACCGATGCGCCCGCTGTTATGAGCATATTTTCCTGTTCTCAAAGTCCAAGAAGTATTTCTTCGACTACAAGGCAATCTCCGAGCCGATTGCTCCTGCAACGGCAGAACGCCTCAAGCGCGGCATGAAGGGCGGCAACAAATACGGCAAGCCCATTCCCGGTCAGCCCCAGCCGCAGTCCATCAACCGCCCGCGTGAGCATGGCGAGATCAAGGATTGTGACATCAATCCGCTCCGCAACAAGCGCGATGTCTGGAAGATCAACACCGTCCCCTTCAAGGGCGGTCACTACGCCGCCTACCCTCCGAAGCTGGTTGAGACCTGTCTTCTCGCCGGTTGTCCCGAAGGCGGCGTTGTACTTGATCCCTTCATGGGAAGCGGCACAACCGGCATGGTTGCCTCACAGATGGGGCGGCATTTTGTAGGCGTAGAGCTGAACCCTGAATACACCGAGCTTGCCTACAAGCGGATTGGAGGTAAAATCTGATGTCCAAGGAACCGGAACTCAAAGCCCGCGACAAGGTAGTCGTGCGGATGACGCGGGAGGGCGCGGTTGAGGAAAACCTGACGGCTGGCACCGAGCAGCGTGTGTCAAAGCGGCTGGAAGATGCGGAGCTGGTGAAGCCCGGTGAGACAGTCGAGCCTTCCGAAGCTCTTTCTGCGGAGGAACAGAAAAAGGTGCAGATGCGCCGTCAGCAGCGTCAGTTTCAGGCGGAACACGCCGAGGATAACGACACACAGCCGCCCTCGGAAACGTCCGTCACAGAAGAGAAAAGGGCAGAAAATCCACCCCAGAATGCACCCGAACCGCTGCCCGTGTCAGAGACTCCGTTCAAGCCTCCTGCTTTGGAGCAGCACGGCGTTTCTTCTCATACCGGCACGGTGATTGCCGAAACGGTTGTTACGCACAAGCTGCGCAAGACCTCGGCAGTGGAGGCAGTGGATGCGGATGCCGTTCTCTCCCAAGCGGCAGAGACTTCCTCCGCAAAGCCGGTCTCGGACGATGCCGTCCCGCCCACGAAGCGGATACAGAAGCTCGAAAGGAAGTCCGAGAAGGCGCATGAACGTCTGGATGCCGCCCGTGAAAAGCTGCCCACGCACAAGGTTCTCAAGAAAGAGCGCGTCTTTGATGAAGAGACCGGAAAGGGCAAAACCCGCCTTCATTTTGAGGATGAGCTGAAAAAGCCCAAGAGCAAAGGCAAGCTGCAATTTGAGGCAGATAAAACCGTCCGCAAGGTCGGTGACACCCTCGCTTCCGGCATTCACGGCAAAATCCATGAGGTCGAACAGGAAAACACGGCGGTTGAGGCGGCGCATAAAACGGAGATCGCCGCTGAGACTGCCGCTCGGCATTTCAGTCATCATCGGGAAAAGAGCATCAACAAACCTTATGAGAAGGTCTCTAAGCTGGAACATAAGGCGGATGCTGCTGATGCGAAGCTCCAATATGAGAGAAATCAGCAGGAGCATCCTGAGATGAAGAAGCAGAACATGAACAAGCACTACCAGAAGCAGAACATCAAGAAGGAATATGCCGCCGCTCGAAATGCCGGGTCTCAGACCGCCGGGACTGCCACAAAGAATACCGGCAAGAAGCTCGGTGAGAAGGCGTCCGACAAGATCAAGGAGTTCTTTGAGAAGAACAAGAAGGTCTTTATCTGGATCGGCGTCGGAATTGCCCTTCTCGTTTTGCTCGGTGCCGGAATCAGCTCGTGTTCGATGCTCACCTCTACCGGCTCGTCGGTTATCGCTTCCTCTTATCTCAGCGAGGATGACGCGATGCTGGGCGCGGAGGCGCAGTATTGCCGGATGGAGCAAGAGCTGCAAAGCTATCTGGATAACTATGAAGGCACTCATGACTATGACGAATATCACTTCGATCTGGATGATATTGAGCATGACCCCTATGTGCTGATCTCCATTCTCTCGGCTCTCCATGAGGGCGAGTTCACGCTGGATGAGGTGCAGGGTACGCTCCAAATGCTGTTTGAAAAGCAGTACATCCTCACCGAAGAGGTCATCGTCGAAACCAGATACCGCACGGAGACTGACACATGGACGGATGCAGACGGCAACACGCACACGGAAACCTATCGCGTCCCGTATGACTACTACATCTGCAACGTGAAGCTCGAAAACTTCAATCTCTCCCATGTCCCGGTCTACATCATGTCTCAGGAACAGCTTTCCATGTACGCAACGTATATGTCGGTGCTGGGCAACCGCGAGGATCTGTTCGGTGACTCTCCCTATGTGGACAAGTACATCACAAATCCTCCCGCCGACTACGATGTCAACCCGGAATACCTGAACGACGAGAAGTTTGCGACACTGATCACCGAGGCGGAAAAGTATCTCGGCTATCCGTATGTGTGGGGCGGCTCCAATCCCGACACGTCCTTTGACTGCTCCGGCTTCGTCAGCTACGTTCTCACAAACAGCGGACTTGTGAATACCGGGCGGCTCGGCGCACAGGGGCTTTACAACGTCTGTACGCCGGTTTCAAAGGCGAATGCACAGCCCGGTGATCTCATCTTCTTTGTCGGGACGTATGACACCCCCGGTGTGTCTCACGTCGGCATTTACGTCGGTGATGGGGTCATGATCCACTGCGGCGATCCCATTCAGTACACATCCATCAACTCTTCCTATTGGCAGCAGCATTTCTACGCCTTCGGAAGACCCGCCTATTAAAAGAAAGGAGTTTTGCATGAATCCCAAGTATCAGAAAGTCCTCTCCGACATTGAGAAGGCTGAAAAGAAGAAGTCCGAAATCGAAGGTCAGCTCAAGGAGCTGTACGACAAGAAGACAGAGCTGGAAAACCTTGAAATCATCAATACCGTGCGCTCTATGGTGATGGACAAGGATCAGATCATGGCGTTCCTGTCTTCCATGAAGGGCGGCACAAAGCCCGCTGAAAATACGGAGGTAATCGACAATGCGTAAGAAGTTTCGTTTTCTGACCGTCCTTGCGGTCTGCGTCATGGTTCTGTCCTGCTTCTCTGTCACGGCGTTTGCCTATGCCGATGACACCGATCAGAACCTTCCCGTCACGGAGGCAACTCAGCCGGAACAGCAGCCCGCAGTCACACCCGCGCCGGAAAAGCCGAAGGGTGAGCCGATTGACGATGAGGGCAACGCCTACACCCGCGACTTGCTCTATGACAAGGCAACCAACAAGCAGTTCATCACTGTCCAGACGAAAAGCGGCAACACCTTCTTCATTGTCATCGACTACGATGCGCCCATCAACGAGGATGAGGAACAGTATCAGACGTACTTTCTGAACATGGTCGATGAGAGCGATCTGCTTGCGCTGTTGGATGAAGACACTGCGGCTGCTCTGACCACCTGTAACTGCAAGGAAAAGTGCGCTGCCGGTCAAGTCAATACCGACTGCCCGGTCTGCAAGACCAACATGAGCGAATGCACCGGCACAGCACCCGTTACGCCTGAGCCGGACAAGGATGTAGAAACCGATGCTCCCACCCCTAAGCCCGAAAAGAAATCCAACATTGGCATGATCCTCGTCATCTTTGCCCTTGCCGGTGCTGCGGGTGCAGCTTATTACTACATCAAGTTCGTCAAGGGCAGAAAGCCCAAGGACGAGGATCTGGACTTCTTCGACGATGAAGGCTACGAGGAAGAGCCGTACATCAACGAGGATGAAGAGCCGCAAATTGCGGTAGACGAGGAAACGGACGGTGATGAGGATTGATCTTAGTCATTGCTGAAAAGCCCAGCGTTGCCCAGTCCATCGCAAAGGTGCTGGGCGCGACGTCCCGCAAGGACGGCTACATGGAGGGCGGCAATTACATCGTTTCGTGGTGCTTCGGTCATCTGGTGGAGCTGGCAGACGCCAGCTCCTACGATGAGCGGTATGCCAAGTGGCGGTATGACGATCTGCCCATTGTTCCGGAAAGCTGGATGTTTGAGGTCACGAAGGACAAAGCACAGCAGTTCAAGGTGCTGTCCTCTCTCATGAAGGACAAGCGCGTCACCGAGCTTGTCTGTGCAACCGATGCAGGACGCGAGGGAGAGCTGATCTTTCGGCTGGTCTACAACAAAGCCGGATGCGTCAAGCCCTTCAAGCGTCTGTGGATCAGCTCGTTGGAGGACTCCGCCATCCGCGAAGGCTTCAATCATCTCCGGGACGGCAAGGAATATGACCGTCTCTATGAAGCGGCACTCAGCCGCTCGAAGGCGGACTGGATTGTCGGCATCAACGGCACCCGCCTTTTCACCACGCTCTATCACAAGAAGCTGGTGGTCGGGCGCGTCCAGACGCCGACCCTTGCAATGCTGGTGGAGCGCGACGGGAAAATCTCCGCGTTCCAGAAGGAGAAGTATTTCAACGTCCACGTCGGCAAGGGCGATCTGACTGCCGATCTGGAAAAGGTCAAAACCGAAGAGGAAGCAAAAAGAATTGCGGCGGCTTGCGAGAAAAAGCAAGCCGTCGTTTCTTCTCTCAGGCAGGAAGCGAAGACGGTCAACCCTCCGAAGCTCTATGATCTGACCACCTTGCAGCGCGAGGCGAACCGCTACTACGGCTTCACTGCCCAGCAGACGCTCGATCTCGTACAAACACTCTACGAAAAGAAGCTCCTGACCTATCCGCGCACGGACAGCCAGTTTATCACGGACGATATGGAGGACACCGCCCGTCAGGTCATTTCCATCGTCTGCCGCCAGCTTCCGCTTTTCTCCGGCGTTTCGGTTACTCCGGACATTGCCCGCGTAACCGACAACAGCAAGGTCACAGATCACCATGCCATTCTCCCGACCGTCCAGCTTGAAAAGCAGGATGTTTCGGCGCTTCCTCAGTCGGAGCAGAAAATCCTCAATCTTGTCGGGATGCGCCTTCTGTGTGCGACCGGCGAGAAGCACACCTACGCGGAAACGCAGATCACGCTCTCCTGCGAGGGCTACGAGTTCAAAACCAAGGGGAAGACCGTCGTTCAAAACGGATGGAAAGCCATCGAAGAGCTGTTCAAGTCCTCCCTCAAGACGAAGGAAAAGGATGATCCCATGAAGTCCCTGCCCGAAGTCCATGAGGGCGATGTTCTGGATGGTGTGTCCGCCAGCGTCACCGAACACTTCACGACGCCCCCAAAGCAGTACACGGAAGACACGCTCCTGTCTGCGATGGAGACTGCCGGAAACGATCAGTTTGACGATGACACCGAGAAGAAAGGTCTCGGAACACCCGCGACCCGTGCCGGTATCATTGAAAAGCTGGTGAAATCCGGCTTTGCAGAGCGTAAAGGCAAATCCCTCATTCCCACGAAGGACGGCTGCAACCTTGTCTGTGTTCTGCCGGAACAGATCACCTCTCCCGCAATGACTGCGGAATGGGAAAACACGCTCATGGAGATTGAGCGCGGCAATGCGGATGCAGACGAATTCCTCAGCGGCATTGTCCGGATGACCGGGGATCTCGTGAAAGCCTATCCGTTTCTCTCCGATGCCGAAGCCCAGCGTTTCGGCACGGGCAAGGAGGAAATCGGCAAATGTCCCCGCTGCGGCTTTCCGGTCTACGTCGGCAAGGGCAACTTCTACTGCTCGAATAAAGACTGCTCCTTCTGCCTGTGGGAAGACAATAAGTTCTTTTCCAGTAAGAAAAAGAAGCTGACCAAGAAGATTGCAAAGGAGCTGCTGGACAAGGGCTGGTGTCGAGTGACCGGGCTTTACACACCGAAGAAGCCTCAGCTCTACGACGCAGTGATCCGGCTGGATGACAGCGGTGGCAAATACGTCAGCTTCAAGATGGAGTTTGACCGATGAGTCGCCCGAAGTATGTTGCCTCTTGCAGCGGAGGCAAAGACAGCGTGGCAACGCTCCTGCTGGCTGCACAGCACAATGAGCCGCTGGACGAGGCGGTTTTCAGCGAGGTCATGTTTGATAAGAACACAAGCGGCGAAGTCCCGGAACACCGGGACTTCATCTATGACCGGCTCAAGCCCTTCTGTGAAAAGGAGCTGGGCATCAAGTTCACCATTCTCCATGCGGACAAGACCTACGATGAGGTGTTCCATCATGTCATCACCCGCGGACCGCACA
>ENA-OZLS01000327-OZLS01000327.1-human-gut-metagenome-genome-assembly--contig:-NODE-327-length-20264-cov-9.264536_pt1 | contig 20264 bp, 16 predicted proteins | sample MGYA00243864_ERZ653793 | MGnify/ENA primary metagenome ERZ653793 (study PRJEB26926, sample SAMN06164605) | human gut metagenome | biome: ENVO:00009003; feature: ENVO:2100002; material: ENVO:00002003...
ACCGCGACCAGCTACGTCAACACCGGCGCAAAGGCGGGTACGACGTACTACTACAAGATCGTGGCGGTGAAGGGTACGGCGGTCAGCGACTTCAGCAACATCGTCTCCGCACGACCCGGCAAGTAAACACCGTATAACAGCTATCCCCCGGCGGAGCCGGGGGATAGCTGTTTGTGTGGGCGGAAAAGGGATTTCCTTTTTCCATCCGCTGTGGTATGATACATAAAACGCCGCCCGCCGCCATAGGCTTTCCCGAGGAGGGGAGACGCATGGTGCTGTTCATTCCGAAAAAAGCGATATATACCGCCGCGCTGGCCGTCGTGCTCGTCACGCTGGCGGCGGTGGTGCCCCGGCCGCCGCAGGCGGCGTCTGCCGCCGCGCCCGTTACGCCTGCGGTGTCCCAGACCACACCGGTGCTGGATGCCGGTCACGGCGGGGAGGACGGCGGCGCTGTGTCGGACAGCGGCGTGGCCGAGAGCGGCATCAATCTTCAGATCACCCGGCGGCTCTATGAGATCCTGCGGCTTCTGGGACATCCGTCGGTGATGACCCGCACCGGCGACAACGCCGTTTACGATGATACTGCCGTTACGCTGCGGGAGAAGAAGGCCTCCGACCTGAAAAACCGCACGGCGCTGGCCAACGGGACGCCCGGCGCGTTGCTCATCAGCATCCACCAGAACTGCCTGCCCGGCCACCCAGGCGTTCGGGGTGCGCAGGTGTTCTACAACGCCGTGGAGCCGTCCCGGCAGCTGGCCGAGGTGGTGCAGCAGGCGCTGAACGGTACGGTGAACGAGAGCGCCAAGACCGCCAAGCCCATCGGCGACGGGGTGTATCTCATGTCCCACACCACCTGTCCCGCCATTCTGGTGGAGTGCGGCTTTCTGTCCAATCCGGAGGAGACGGCACTTTTACAGCAGTCGTCCTATCAGGTGAAAATGGCCGCCGTCATCGCGGCGGCTTACTGCCAATACTATACGAACGAGGGAACAGCATGAAAGCAAAAACGGTCTTTTTCTGCACGGAGTGCGGCAGCGAGAGCCCCAAATGGGCGGGCCGCTGCGCCGTGTGCGGCGCGTGGAACTCCATGGTGGAGCAGCCGGCGGAGCGCCCTGCCAAAAGCGGCAAGACACAGCGTATCGCAGACACTGTAAAGGCATCTCCCATTACATCCCTGCAGGAGGATGAGGAGATCCGCTTCCCCACCGGCATGGGGGAGCTGGATCGGGTGCTGGGCGGCGGCGCGGTGAAGGGCTCGCTGGTGCTGGTGGGCGGCGCGCCCGGTATCGGCAAGTCCACGCTGATGCTCCAGATCTGCCAGCAGCTGGGCCGCACCTGCAAGGTGCTGTACGTCTCCGGCGAGGAGTCCGCCCGCCAGCTGAAGCTGCGGGCCAAGCGCCTTTCCGTGGACAGTGAGAACCTGTTCGTCCTGTCGGAGACGCGGCTGGGCGACGTGCTGGAGTGCGTCCGCCGGGAGGAGCCGGACGTGCTGATCGTGGACTCCATCCAGACTCTATACAACGAGGAGCTGGACGCCCCCGCCGGCGGCGTGGGACAGGTGAAGGACTGCACCATGGCGCTGATGCAGCTGGCCAAGGGACAGGGCGTCACGGTGTTCGTCATCGGCCATGTCAACAAGGAGGGCAGCATCGCCGGCCCCAAGGTGCTGGAGCACATGGTGGACTGCGTGCTGTACTTCGAGGGTGACAGCCGCATGACCTATCGCATCCTCCGGGCCGCCAAGAACCGCTTCGGCGCCACCAACGAGATCGGCGTCTTTGAGATGCTGGACAGCGGTCTGCGGGAGGTGGAGAACCCCTCGGAGATGCTGCTGTCCGGCCGTCCGCAAGACGCCTCGGGCACCTGCGTCACCTGCGTCATGGAGGGCGCACGCCCTGTGCTGGCGGAGATACAGGCCCTCATCGCCCCCTGTGCCGGGGCACGGCCCCTCCGCAGCAGCAACGGCTTCGACTACAACCGCGCCGCCATGCTGCTGGCGGTGCTGGAAAAGCGGGGCGGGCTGAAGGTCAGCCAGTGCGACGCCTATCTGAACATCATTGGCGGCCTGACGCTGGACGAGCCCGCCGCCGATCTGGCCGCCGTGGTGGCCATCGCCTCCAGCTATCTGGACAAGCCTGTGCCCAACGGCATGGCCGCTGTGGGCGAGGTGGGCCTTTCCGGGGAGATACGCAGCGTCAGCCACATGGAGCAGCGGCTTTCAGAGGTAAAGCGCTTGGGCTTTACACAGTGCATCATTCCGGCGCATCACGCCGTTGACCTCCGGGCACGCTCCACGTTGGAGCTGCTGCCTGTCCGGAACATTTCGGAGGCGCTGCGTCTGTTGGCCCGGGGGCAATAGGCAGGTAGTGGACGCAGGGGTGCCCGGTGCTGGGCTGCCCCGCAGCGCCGCAGACCGCCAGCGTACATAAGCCGTCCCGCTGCCACTGGCAGCTGTCGGTGCAGGGGATCATACCATCACTCCTTTGCCGGTAGTGTTCCCATACTGCCCGATAATATGAACAAGCAAAAAGCGCCCGAAGCTGATGCTTCGGGCGTTCTCGCATATATCTTATTCGTGGGAGTTGAACCAGTCCTCGCAGAACTTGGCGATGGCGGGAACCAGATCCTTGACGTAACGGCGGGTGGTGTTGACGCACAGGTCATAGGACTCCTTGGCACCCCACTTGCTGTCGCTGTACATCTGGTGGTGCTGGGCGCGGTTGCGGTCGATCTGCTTCATGCGCTTCTCGATCTCGGAGACGGTCATGTTCTCTCCGGCAGGAGCGCGGCGCTGGCACCGCTCGATCTTGGATTCCTTGTCGGCATACACAAAGATGTTCAGCGGCTTATACGCCTTCAGGATCACGTCCGCGCCCCGGCCCACGATGACACAGTCGCCGCTCTTGGCGAAGTTCTCCAGGATCTGGCGCTGGGCCACGGCCACGCGGATGGGCTGGTCTATGATCTGGAAGGGAGGTACGCCGAACCGGTGGCCGATGGTCAGGGGATAGGCGGCCTCGATACTTTTTTCAGACATATGTGCCACATAGTCTTCGTTAAAGCCGTTCTCCTTGGCGATCATTTCGATGATCTCATGGTCATAGCAGGGGATGTGCAGTGCTTCGGCCAGACGCTTGCCCAGCTCACGGCCGCCGGAGCCAAACTCACGGCTGATGGTGATGATACGGTTCATAATACGACCTCCTTTGTAGCGTTATACGCAAACATCAATATTCATAGCAGCTGCCGCCCACGAATTCGCGGACGATGGAGTTCCGGGGCACGAAGGGGGTGTGCAGCGGCGGCACCGTCTCCACCACGTCGATGAGATCGGTGAGATCGTGTGCCTGCAGATACTCCGCCGTCAGCTCCTCCCGAATATTGGGGATCTCGCTGAGGCATTTGGTCAGGATGCACGGCTCATAGTCGTGGAAGGAGTCAATGTGAATAGCGGCGTTGCCCTTATAGGGCTTGATATAGTTGACCTCGCCCCGATTTACGCTTTCCGCCCGCTCCACCGTCTCCCGCAGGGAGTGGCCACGGGTATTGTAGTCCCGGATGAGCCGCCGTGCCACGCGCAGCTGCTCGGGCCGCACCACGCGGTCGTTGTTGGTGAGGATGCGGGTGCGGGGGGCGACATAGATGCCGGTGGCAGCGCCGCGGATCTTGTCGAAGATCAGGGGATTGAGCATATGGATCCCCTCCGCGATGACGATGCAGCCCTTTTCCCCCTGCATTTTCTTGTAGCCGCCGGTGCTGCCGGACTTAAAATCATACCAGGGGATATCGACCTCCTTGCCGTCCAGCAGGCGGCTGATGCAGGACACCAGCAGATCCACGTTGACGCAGTAGGGCGATTCCCAGTCCGTGGCCTCCGGCGGACGCTGATCCAACGGCAGGAAGAAGTTATCCATGCTCAGCAGGCATACCGTCACGCCCAGATTTTCCAGATAGTCCTTCAGACGCATGGCGGTCGTGGTCTTGCCGCTGCCAGAGGGGCCGGTCAGCGCCACGATGGGGCGGTTGCCGGAGAGAATGGTGGCTGAGGCGGCGGAGATCTTGTCGTGGAATACCTCCTCGCACCGCAGTACGAACTGTGTCTCGTTGTTCATGGATTCCTTGATGTTTTCCAGATCGATAACGCGCATAGTGCAGCTCCTTCCGGGAATTTCAAAATCAGGAACAGTATACCACATGACGGGTCAATCGTCAAACAGGCAAAACGTCGAATTTCTCCAGTATCCGGTGCTTTTTCAGGCCGTAGGCCGCTTGGGGACGCAAAAACGCCCCCATCAGGGGGCGTTTCGCGGAGAAAACGTTACTTTGTGCCGAAAATACGGTCGCCTGCATCGCCCAGACCGGGGACGATGTAGCCGTTCTCGTTGAGCTTCTCATCCACGGCGCCGGCGTAGATGTCCACATCGGGGAACAGCTTCTGGATGTGTTCGATGCCCTCGGGAGCCGCCACCAGCACCATCAGCTTGATGTGCTTGCAGCCGAACTTCTTCATTTCGCCGATGGCCTCAGCGGCGGAGCCGCCGGTGGCCAGCATGGGATCGACGATGAGCACGTCGCGCTCGGCCACGTCCTTGGGCATCTTGCAGAAGTAGGGATGGGGCTCCAGCGTCTCCTCGTCGCGGTACATGCCGATGTGGCCCACACGGGCGGAGGGCACCATGCGCAGTACGCCGTCCACCAGACCCAGGCCGGCACGGAGGATGGGCACGACCACGAACTTGCGGCCCGCCAGCGTGGGCGCGTCCATCTCGCAGATGGGCGTCTCGATGTGCTTGGTGGTCAGGGGCAGATCGCGGGTAGCCTCGTAGGTGATGAGCATACCGATCTCGGACACCAGCTCCCGGAAATCCTTGACGCTGGTGTTCTTGTCGCGCATAATGGTCAGCTTATGCGCCACCAGAGGGTGATTCATGATGTGAACTTTCTCGCTGTACATTTTTGTCTCCTCCGTGTATGTAAAATTTTGCATGGAATACGATAAAAGTCTCAGTCCAGCGTGATCTTCAGGCCCCGGGCCAGCCGCTCCCGCTCCGCCTGACTGAGCCGCAGGTACACCGGCTCCAGGCCCTGCGCCGTCACCGTTTCGCCCCGCGCCGCCATCTCCTCCGCGCACAGCGCCGCGCCTACGGCGGACTGCATCCGGTGGGATTCCTCCGCCATGCGGCAGGGGATGCCCGCATCGTTGAGATAGCCGGCGCACAGCGCCGCGCCGTCGCCCACCACCAGCTTGTCCTCCGGCATGTCCCGCAGCTGGGCCGCCAGCTCCTCCAGAGAGATAGCGCAGTCCTCCGTTACGCGGGTGACGCGCCCGTCCTCACCCCGGAACAGGGCATGGTAGATCTGCTGCCGCCGGGCGTCCATGGCCCCGATGATGAGTCCCTGAAAATCAGCGGCGGTGCGTGCCATGGCCGCCAGCGTGGATACGCCGCAGCAGGGCAGCTCCTTGGCCCACGCCAGACCCTTGGCTGCCGACACGCCGATGCGCAGGCCCGTAAAGCTGCCGGGGCCGTTGGTCACGGCGATCAGCCCGATGTCATCCAGCGACAGGCCCGCCGCATGCAGCATCCCGTCAATGAGGGGCATCAGCGTCACGCTGTGGGTCAGCCCCCGGTTCTGATAGGCGGAGGCCAGCGTCGTGCCGTTTTCCGTGACGGCGGCGGATACGCTCCTGGCGGATGTCTCCAGTGCCAGTATCTTCACAGTCCCTCGCCTCCCTTGATGGTGATGATGCGGTCATTTTCACCCTCGCCCCGTGCGATATCCACAAGGACGGCGTCCTCCGGCACCGCGCCGGACACCTGCTCTGACCACTCCACGGCGCACACGCCGCCCCGGGCCAGATAATCCTCCCAGCCGATGTCGAACAGCTCGTCCTCGCCGCCCAGCCGGTACATATCAAAATGAAACAGGGGGATGTCCCCGCTGTATTCATTGACGATGGTGAACGTGGGGCTGGTCACACGACCCCGGCAGCCCAGCCCCCGGGCAAGGCCGCGTGTGAACGCCGTCTTACCCATGCCCAGTCCGCCCCGGAAGGCCACCACGCAGCCGGGGTGCAGCGTGCGCCCCAGCTCCTCGCCGATGCGCTCCGTCTCCTCCGGACTGTGGGACAGATATTCCATGCCGTCACCCCGCTTTTGCTCAAATCGCTTCATTGTACCACACCCGCCGCCAAAAGAAAAGAGCGAAACGCCGGTTTACAGATAAAACTTCTTGTGGTACACTAATACCGCTTTATGAGCATTTTAACGGAGAGGAGGGACGCCCGTGTTCCGCCGTTTACGCGACTTTTTTTCGGATATGCTGCGCCAGACGGATCTGGTGTTGCTGGCGCTTTGCGCGGCGGCATCGCTTTTCGGCGTCCTCATGGTGGCCAGCGCCACCCGCTACATGCACACATGGCGTCTGGTGGCCGTCCAGTCCGCCGCGCTGCTGCTGGGCGTTATCCTGTACCTGCTGGTGTCGCAGGTGGATCTCAACGACCTGTCCAAATACTGGAAATGGATATTTCTGACGGGACTGGTTTTCATTCTGCTGCTGGTGACGCCGCTGGGCATCGAGGACAACACCGGCAACAGGGCGTGGCTGGATTTTCCGTTCCTGCCGGTACAGGTGCAGCCTGCCGAGATCGTCAAGCTGACCTTGACGCTGGTGCTGGCCAAGCAGCTGGCGTGGCTCAAGGAAAACCGCAATCTGAGCAGCATCCCCTCCATCCTGTTCCTGGCGGCCCATCTGGGCGTGATCTTTGCCCTGTACTACAAGGTGTCCTCGGATATGGGCAGCGCACTGGTGCTTCTGTTCATCTTCACCTGTATGTGCTTTGTGGGCGGCGTGGCGCTGCGATGGTTCCTGCTGGGCGGCGTGGCCGGCGGCGTGGCATTCTGGGCGCTGTGGGATCTCAACAAGATACCCTCCTACATGAAGCTCCGGTTTCAGGTGCTGTTCGACCACAGCCTTGACCCGCAGGACACCGGCTGGCAGCAGACCCGCAGCCTTATGGCGCTGGGCAGCGGCAAGCTTACGGGACAGGGGCTGTTCCACGGCACCCAGACCCAGAGCGAGTACAGCTACAACCTGCCCAACCGCCACACGGACTTCATCTTCACCGTCATCGGCGAGGAGCTGGGTATGCTGGGCTGCCTGCTGACGCTGGTGCTGCTGACGGCCATCATTCTCCGCTGCGTCTGGGTGGCCCGCCGGGCCAAGACCCGGATGGAGAGCCTTGTCTGTATCGGTGTGGCCAGCACCGTGATCTTTCAGGTCATCGTCAACGTGGGCATGTGCCTGTTCGTCATGCCCGTCATCGGCCTGACGCTGCCCTTCATCAGCTACGGCGGCTCGTCTCTGCTGATGCTGTTCGTGTCCATGGGCATGGTGTCCGGCGTACAGGGCCGCTCCAAACCGGAGTGGCTGCGATAGCGCATCCGAGCGCGTCCTGTGGGGCGCGCTCCTTTTGTTTACGCTTTGTTCAAAGCAAAATCGGTTGTAATCATCGGCCCGCCGTGCTATAATGGAACATCAAACACTGGGCGCGTGGGCTTTTGGGAGGTCTGCGCCGCCCTGAAAGCGAGGGATCACACATGAAGATCGTTGTTCTGGCCGGCGGCTTTTCCACGGAGCGCCAGGTGGCGCTGACCAGCGGTACCGGCGTCTGCCGTGCCCTGCGGGAAAAGGGGCATCAGGCCATTCTGGTGGATATGTTTCTGGGACTCGAGAGCTACGAGGGACGCTTGGAGGATATTTTCAACGCGCCGGACGGCCTGTGCCCCGACAACCATGTGGAGAGCGTGGAGCCGGATCTGGAGGCTGTGCGACGCAGCCGGAAGGATCAGAGCCCCAGCATGCTGGGCAAGGACGTGCTGACCGTCTGCCGGATGGCCGACATCGTCTTTCTGGCGCTGCACGGCAGCTGCGGCGAGGATGGCCGGATCCAGGCCACGCTGGATCTGCTGGGCGTACCCTATACCGGCTCCGGCTATCTGGGCAGCGGCATGGCCATGGACAAGGCCGTTACCAAGCGCTTTATGGATTCGCTGGGCGTCCGCACCGCCCCTTGGCGCGATGTGTACTATACAGAGTCCGATATTCCCCGGCTGGTGGAGGAGCTGGCCGTACCCTGCGCCGTGAAGATCGTCAACGGCGGCAGCTCTATCGGCGTGGAGCTGCCCGACACCAGGGAGCAGCTGGAAAAGGCGCTGCGCGGTCTGCTGCGCTACGGCGGCCATGTGGTGGTGGAGAAGAAGATCAAGGGGCGGGAGATCCAGATCGCCGTGCTGGGGGACACCTATCTCCCCGCCGTGGAGATCATCCCCAGGGGCGCCTATTTCGACTATGTCTCCAAGTACCAGAAGGACGGCGCGGAGGAGATCTGCCCCGCCCCTATCACCGAGGCTGAATGGCGGCAGATCGGCGAGATGGCCCTGACGCTCCACCGGGGACTGGGACTGTCCGTCTACTCTCGCTCCGACTTTATTCTGGACGAGGACGGAAACGCCTGGTGTCTGGAGGTCAACACCCTGCCGGGCATGACGCCCACCAGCCTTGTGCCGCAGGAGGCGGCGCAGGTGGGCCTGTCCTACGCCGACCTGTGCGAAAGGATCGTCACGGATTCTCTGGCGCTGCGAAAGGCGGCGCACCTATGATCCCCTGCACCGTCCGGGAGATATGCGCCGCCGTGGGCGGCACGCTGCTGCAGGGGGAGGGGAGCGCCCTCATCACCGGCGTCACCACCGACAGCCGCGCCGTCTCGGCGGGGCAGCTGTTCATCCCTCTGACCGGCGAACGCTTCGACGGCCACGCCTATATCGGCAGCGCCCTGTCCTCCGGCGCCGCCGGCTGTCTCACGGCACGGACGCCGGAGACGCTGCTGCCCGGTAAGCTCTATGTGCGGGTGGCGGATACCCGCCTTGCCCTGAAGGCACTGGCGGCTTGGTATCGCAGCCGCTTTACCCTGCCGGTGGTGCAGATTACCGGCTCGGCGGGAAAGACCACCACCAAGGAGATGGTGGCGGCCGTCCTGTCCCGGCGGTATGACACCTTAAAGACACAGGCCAATTTCAACAACGATATCGGCACGCCCCTGACGCTGCTGGGTCTTGCGCCGCAGCATCAGGCGGCGGTGATCGAGACGGGCATGAACCACTTCGGCGAGATACGCTATCTGGGCGAGATGGTACGGCCCGATATTGCCGTCATCACCAACGTGGGCGACGCCCATATTGAAAATCTGGGCAATACCCGGCAGGGTATCCTGCGGGCCAAGTGCGAGATATTCGAGCACCTGTCGCCGGACGGCATCGCCGTCCTCAACGGCGACGACCCGCTGCTGAACACCGTCGCCCTGCCCCAGACCATCCTGCGCTGCGGCAGAGGGGAGAACTGCCATGTCCGCGTCACCGACGTGGACGACCGGGGCATCGAGGGCATCGCCTGCACCGTCACCACCGCCAGAGCCTCCTACCGGCTGACGGCCGCGTCCCCCGGCAGCTTTATGATCTACCCCATGGCCATGGCCGCCGCCATCGGCGAGGCACTGGGCCTGACGGGGGAGGAGATCGCCGCCGGTGTGGCCGCCTATGTTCCCACCGGCTCCCGGATGCACCTCATCCGTCTGCCGGAGGGGCGCCTGCTCATCGACGACTGCTACAATGCCAATCCGCAGGCTATGGAGGAAGCACTGAAGCTGCTGGCAGTAACGCCGGCCCGCCGCCGGGCGGCGGTGCTGGGCGACATGGGCGAGCTGGGGGAGCTGACCGTCTCCGCCCACCGCGCCATCGGCGTCTTGACGGGCGAGCTGCATCTGGATAGCGTCATTGCCATCGGGGAAAAGGCGCGGGATATCGCGTCAGCTGCACCCAATGCCCGGTGGTACGCATCGGTGGACGATGCCATGCCCGTCATCCGCGCCGCCTTTACCGAAGGCACGGCCGTGCTGGTGAAGGCGTCCCACGCCATGCATTTTGAAAACATCGTAAAGGAACTGGAACAGAGCTAAATGATCGACATTCGCGTGGAGGGACTGGTGAAGTCCTTCGACCTGGAAAAGAAAATACTGGACGGCCTGACGTTCCAGATCGACACCGGCGAGCGTGTGGGTCTGCTGGGCCGCAACGGCGCGGGGAAGACTACACTGTTCAAGATCCTCACCGGCGAGCTGGATTACGACAGCGGTACGGTGCAGATCGCCTCCGGCCGCCGGGTGGGCCTGATCTCCCAGATCCCCATCTATCCCGAGGGCTACACGGTGGAGGACGTACTGCAAACCGCCTTTGCCCGGATGTTCCGCATGAAGGACGAGATGGACGCGCTGGCTCTCCGTATGGAGCAGGGCGCGTCCGATGAGGCCACCCTCCGCCGCTATGGCGAGCTGAACGCCCGCTTCGAGGGGCTGGGCGGCTGGGATACCGATACGGCGGTGAACAAGGTGGCCAACGGCCTGAGCATCTCCGACGAGATGCGTACCCGCCCTTTCGACCGGCTGTCCGGCGGTGAAAAGACCCGTGTGAACTTAGGCCGTCTCATTCTGGAGGACACGGATGTGCTCTTGCTGGACGAGCCCACCAACCATCTGGACTTGCAGGCCACGGAGTGGCTGGAGGAATATCTCCGTAGGTTCCGGGGTACTGTGGTCACCATCAGCCATGACCGCTATTTCCTTGACCGTACTGTGACACGCATCATCGAGATACAGGACGGCAAGGCCGAGTTTTACAGCGGGAATTACAGCTTTTACGCCATTGAAAAGGAACGCCGCTATCAGGAGCGCATGAAGCAGTACCTGAAGGAGCAGGCAAAGATCCAACAGCTGGAGAAGGCCGCCGAGCAGATGCACCTGTGGGCGTTCATGGGCAACGACGCCCTGCACAAGCGGGCGTTTTCCATGGAAAAGCGCATCGAACGGATGCGCACCACCCAGAAGCCCACCAAGGCCCGCCGTCTGGAGGCCCGCTTTCAGAGCCGGGAATTCAAGGGCGACGAGGTCTTGCAGGTCAAGGGCGTTTCAAAGTCCTTCGGAGAGCGGAAGCTGTTCGAGGACGTGTACCTCCGAGTGGAGGGCGGGGAGCGCATCGCCCTGCTGGGCGAGAACGGCACCGGCAAGACCACCCTGCTGAACATGCTCATGGGCCTTGACTGCCCGGACAGGGGCATGATCCGGCTGGGGCCGTCGGTCAAGGCGGCATATCTGCCGCAGGTCATCCACTTTGACCACCCGGAGCGCAGCATACTGGACACCATGCTCTATGAGCTGGATATCACGCCCCAGTCGGCCCGTAACCGTCTGGCGGCCTACCAGTTTACCGGCGAGGATGTGTTCAAGTCCGTCTCCGTGCTGTCCGGCGGCGAGCTGAGCCGCCTGCGGCTATGTATGCTGATGGATGAGAGCATCAACCTCCTGATCCTGGACGAGCCTACCAACCACTTGGACATCGACTCCCGGGAGTGGCTGGAGCAGGCGGTGGAGGAATTCGACGGCACGCTGCTGTTCGTCAGCCATGACCGTTACTTTATCAACCGCTTTGCCACCCGCGTCTGGGAGCTGGAGGATCACGCCGTCACTGATTACCCCATGGGCTTCATGCAGTACCGGCAGGTGCGGGAGGAGGCACACCGCGCCGCCCAGCCCGCCGCCGCACCGGCTCAGCCGAAAAAATCCGCCCCTGCCGGAAGGGGCAGCCGCGCCCAGCAGGCGGCCCGCAAGCAGCTGACCATCTGCGAGACGGCCATCTCCAAGCTGGAGGCATCTCTGGCAGCGCTGGACCGCGATATGGAGGCCGCCGCCTGCGACGCGGAGAAGCTGGGGGAGCTGTACCTGCGGCAGCAGGGGCTGGAGGCCCGACTGGAGCAGGAGATGACCCGCTGGGAGGAGCTGAGCCTGCAAGCGGAGGAACAGGAGAATTGATATGAGCGATATTTTGTGCATTTACTATTCCCGTACCGGCAGTACCCGCCGCGCCGTCAAGGAGATCGCCGAGGCGCTGGACGCGGAGATTGTGGCCATCAGCGACGAGCGCGACCGCAGCGGCTGGAAGGGCTATCTGCGCAGCGGCATGGACGCCATGAAGACATCCACCAAGCCCCTGCGTCCCTTCGAAACGGCCAGACCGCTGGAGGAGTACAAGCTGGTGATCGTGGGCACTCCCGTGTGGGCGGGCCGCATGGCCAGCCCCGTCCGCTCCCTGCTGAAGCGCCGGGGGCTGGAGCTGCACCGCGTGGCCTATGTCGTCACCCGCAGTACCACCCAGCGCAGCGAGGAGGTCTACGATCAGATGGATCTCTACACCGCGGCCAAGCGGCTGTTCGCCGTGTCCCTGCGGCCCGGCAGCGAGGGCTACGAGTTCTGGCGCAACGATTTCATCCAGAACGTCCAGCGCTGGCTGGAGCAGAACTGAGGGCGCGCCATGCTGGAAAAGCTGAAAGCCGTGGAGCACCGCCTGACGGAGGTGGAGCATCAGCTGTCCGACCCCGCGGTGTATACCGACCGGGAAAGGCTCACCGCCCTCAGCCGTGAGCAGAAGGAGCTGACGCCCCTTGTGACCTGTTACCGCGCCTATGCCCGCGCGGCCCGGACGGCGGAGGACGCCGCTGCCATGCTGGCCGACCCGGAGCTGCGGGAGCTGGCGCAGGAGGAGCTGTCCGCCGCCCGCGGCGATATGGAGCGCCTGACGGAGGAGCTGAAGCGCCTGCTGCTGCCCAAAGATCCCAACGATGAGAAAAACGTCATTCTGGAGATACGCGCCGGTATCGGCGGAGAGGAGGGGGCGCTGTTCGCCGCCGACCTGCTGCGGATGTACACCATGTACGCCGAGCGCCGTGGCTGGACGCTCACCGTGGTCAATGAGAACGACACGGAGCTGGGCGGCGTCAAGGAGGTCAGCGCCGAGGTGGAGGGCGCCGGTGTCTGGTCGCGCCTGAAATTCGAGGCCGGCACCCACCGCGTCCAGCGCGTACCGGAGACGGAATCCTCCGGCCGCATCCAGACCTCCGCCGCCACCGTGGCCGTCATGCCCGAGGCGGAGGAGGTGGAGTTCACCATCGACCCCAAAGACCTGCAGATCGACACGTTCCGTTCCTCCGGCGCCGGCGGGCAGCACGTCAACAAGACGGAGTCCGCCATCCGCATTACCCACCTGCCCACCGGCACGGTGGTGGAGTGTCAGGACGAGCGCAGCCAGTACAAGAACAAGGACCGCGCCATGAAGATCCTGCGCGCCAAGCTGTACGAGGCGGAGCGGGAGAAGCAGAGCGCCGCTATCGCCGCCACCCGCAAAAGTCAGGTGGGCACCGGCGACCGCAGCGGCAAGATCCGCACCTATAACTTCCCCCAGAACCGGGTCACAGACCACCGGCTCACCGGGGACAGCAAGAATTTCAACATCGCCGCCGTCATGAACGGCGAGCTTGATGATATGATCGACGCCCTGATCCTCAGCGATCAGGCCCGGAGACTGCAAGAAAGCAAGGAGGAATGAACCATGCTGGAACCCAAGAAAAAGATGTATGACAAGTCCGGCCCGCGTGTGGCCGCCGCGCTGCACAAGCGGAACATGGAGGGCTACTACTGTTCCACCGCCGATGAGGCCGTGGAGAAGGTGCTGGAGCTGATCCCCGCCGGCGATGTGGTGAGCTGGGGCGGCGTGGCCACCGTGGACGAGTTGGGCATCAAGGAGCGCCTGCGCCATCGCGGCCAGCCGGTGATCGACCGCGACACCGCCCGCACGCCGGAGGAGCGCATGGCCATGCTGCATCAGGCCCTGACCTGCGACACGTTCCTTATGAGCAGCAACGCCATCTCCGAGGACGGCCAGGTGGTGAATATCGACGGTATGGGCAACCGCGTGGCCGCCCTGTGCTTCGGCCCGAAGCAGGTCATCGTGGTGGCCGGTATGAACAAGGTCGCCGCCGATCTGGACGGCGCCATCGCCCGCGCCCGCCACATCGCCGCCCCCGCCAACGCCCAGCGCTTCAACGGCAAGACACCCTGCTCCGCCAGCGGCCAGTGCGCCGACTGCACCAGCCCCGACTGCATCTGCGCCCAGATGGTCGTCACCCGCTTCTGTAAGGTGCCCGGCCGCATCAAGGTGGTGCTGGTGGGCGAGGAGCTGGGCCTGTAAGTAAACTGCGAAAAGAGGAAATTCCCTTGGAGACCAGGATATTCCATCCGGAACAGGACAAAAACGCCGTCGCGGAAGCGGCGGATATCCTCCGGCGGGGCGGCCTGCTGGGCATCCCCACGGAGACGGTGTACGGCCTTGGGGCCGATGCCCTCAACGAGGACGCGGTGCGCCGCATCTTCGAGGCCAAGGGCCGCCCGCAGGACAACCCCCTTATCATCCATGTCCCCTCGGCGGACTGGCTGGCGCGGTACTGCCGGGACGTGCCCGATGCCGCGTATCAGCTGGCGGCGCGGTTCTGGCCCGGGCCGCTGACCATGATCCTGTCCCGCCGGGACATCGTGCCCCTGCGCACCACCGGCGGGCTGGAAACGGTGGGCGTCCGCTGCCCCGACCATCCCGTGACGCTGGCCATCATCGAAGCCGCCGGCGTACCGATAGCCGCGCCCAGCGGCAACACCTCCGGCCGTCCCAGCCCCACCACTGCCGGGCACATGATGGAGGACATGCTGGGCAAGATCGAGGGCATCGTGGACGGCGGGCCCTGCACCGTGGGGGTGGAGAGCACTATCCTCGACCTGACGGTGCAGCCGCCCCGTCTGCTGCGCCCCGGCGGACTGCCGCTGGAGGCGTTGGAGCAGGTGCTGGGCGAGGTAGCCGTGGACGACGCCGTGCGCCGCAAAATGGGGGAGGGGGAGCGTCCCCGCGCCCCCGGCATGAAGTACCGCCACTACGCGCCCAAGGCCGCCGTTACGGTGGTCGCGGGCCCCGCCCGCCGCAGCGCCGCCTACATACAGCAGCACCTGCCGGAGGGCGCGGGCGTCATCTGCTTCGACGAGTACGCCCCGCTGTTCGCGGGTCATATCGTCCACCGCCTTGGCCCCGCGGATGACAAGCTGGCTCAGGCGCAGCACGTTTTCGATGCCCTGCGCACCTTCGATGACACGGACGTGCCAGAGATCTATGCCCAGTGTCCGGACGAATCCGGTCTGGGCCTTGCGGTGTCCAACCGCCTGAAAAAGGCGGCGGGCTTCCATGTGGTGGACGTGTCGCCGCTTGTTATCGGCTTCACCGGCCCCACCGGCGCGGGCAAGACCAGCGCCCTCCGGGCATTGGAGCGCATGGGCGGTCTGGTGCTGGACTGCGACGCCGTATACCATGAGCTGCTGCGCACCGATGAGCCGCTGCGCGCCGCCATCACAGCCGCCTTCGGCCCGGTATTCGCACCGGACGGCTCGCTGGATCGCCGGAAGCTGGGCGCCGCCGTGTTCGCTGATCCCGCCGAGATGGAGAAGCTGAACGCCATCATCTTTGACCGCCTGCCCCAAGAGCTGCTGCGCCGCATCAACGACAGCGACACGCCGCTGATCGGTATCGACGCCATCAATCTGGTGGAGAGCGGCCTGTCCCGGCTCTGCCGCCGCACCGTGGCCGTGCTGGCCCCGGCGGAGACGCGGGTGCGCCGCATCATGGCCCGGGACGGCATACCGGAGGACTACGCCCGCCTGCGGGTGCAGGCCCAGAAGCCCGACGACTTTTACCGTACCCACTGCACCGATGTGCTGATGAACGATGCCGCCACACCGGACGCATTTGAAACCATCGCCCATCAGAGATTACAACGTATTTTTGAGGAGGAAACGAACCATGAGTGAGGAACTGAAAGCCCTGAAAAAGCAGCTCCTGAAGGACGACCGCAACGGCTACGACGTGCTGAGCGCGGCGGAGCTGGAGAAGATGGAGGCCTACTGCACCGTCTACAAGGCGTTTCTGGACGCCGGTAAGACGGAGCGTCTCAGCGCCCGCGCCGCCATTGCGCTGGCGGAGAAGCACGGCTTCGTGGCCTACAAGCGGGGCATGTCCCTGTCCGCCGGCGACAAGGTCTACACCTGCAACCGGGGCAAGGGCCTGATGCTGGCCGTCATTGGCCGCCGCAGTCTGGCGGAGGGCGCCCAGATCACCGCCGCCCACATCGACTCCCCCCGTCTGGACCTGAAGCCCAGCCCCCTGTATGAGGACAGTGAGCTGGCCTACCTCAAGACCCATTACTATGGCGGTGTTCGCAAGTACCAGTGGGTCACCATTCCTCTGGAGCTGCGGGGCACCGTGGTGCTGCGCGACGGCTCTGTGGTGGATGTCTGCATCGGCGAGGGCAGCGAGCCCAAGCTGGTCATCACCGACCTGCTGCCCCATCTGGGCGCGGAGCAGGGCAAAAAGCCCCTCAACGAGGCCATTGCCGGTGAGACGCTGAATATCCTGCTGGGCAGCCGTCCTCTGGGCGATGACGAGGACAGCGACCGCGTGAAGCTGCAGGTGCTCAAGCGCCTGTACGATAAGTACGGCATCACCGAGGCGGACTTTGCCTCCGCCGAGCTGGAGACGGTGCCTGCCGTCAACGCCACCGATATCGGTCTGGATGCCAGCCTTATCGGCGCCTACGGCCACGACGACCGCGTCTGCGGCTTCGCCGCTCTGCAGGCGCTGCTGGACATCGGCACGCCGGAGAAGACCGCCGTGTGCGTGCTGGCTGACAAGGAGGAGATCGGCTCCATGGGCGTCACCGGTATGCAGTCCGCCGCCTTCGATACCTTTATGAACGACCTGTGCGACAGCCAGAACGTGGCCCTGCGCGTCTGCTACGAGAACGCCTTCTGCCTGTCCGCCGATGTCACCGCCGCCTATGACCCCAACTTTGCCGATGTGTACGAAAAGCGCAACGCCGCCTTCCTCAACCACGGCGTGGGTCTGTGCAAGTACACCGGCGCACGGGGCAAGTCCGGCTCCTCCGATGCCAACGCCGAGACGGTGGGCTATGTCCGCGGCGTGCTGGATAAGGCCGGTGTCCGCTGGCAGATCTGCGAGATGGGCAAGATCGACGCCGGCGGCGGCGGCACCGTGGCCCAGTATATGGCCAACCGCAATATCGCCACGCTGGACGCCGGTGTGCCGGTGCTGAGCATGCACGCCCCCTTCGAGGTGGTGGCCAAGCTGGACTGCTACGAGACATACCGCGCCTGCAAGGCGATCTACGAAGCCGAGTAAGTAAAAGAGAACAGGCAAAGCCGATCCAAGGAGGGACGCCGTCAGGCGTCCCTCTTTATCTGTATTTTTAAATTTCTGTCAAAAAAGCGCCATACTATGCAGCCAGCATATTGTTTTTGCACAAAAACGCGCTATAATGGGTCTGTAAAAACGTGTCGAACGACACAAAAAAAGAAAGGGGAAGATCAAGTTGAAAAAGAGATTGCTGTCCATCCTGCTGACAGCGGTGCTGCTGCTCAGCGCCGTCCCGCTGGGGCTGGTGGACACGGCCTACGCCGCCGAGACTGTTCGCAGCGGCGCCTGCGGCGACAACGTAACGTGGAAACTGACCTCAGACGGTACGTTGACTATCAGCGGTAAGGGAGCCACCTATGACTTTGCGGATGAAAACTACAACCGCAACGCGCCGTGGAGCACCGATGCGCTGCGGCCCACGGTGAAGAAGGTCGTGGTGAATAAGGGTGTCACCTATCTGGGCACCGGCGCCTTCACGAACTGCACAAATCTGACATCCGTTTCTCTGCCCACCGGACTGCAGGAGTTGGGTGCAAGTGTTTTCAGGGACTGCTCAAAGCTGACCAGTGTGACCATCCCCAGCGGCGTGACCAGCGTCAGCGGCGACCTGTTCTACGGCTGCACGGCGTTACAGACTGTCTCCCTGCCGGATTCCCTGACTGTCTTCGGCGGCTGCACGTTTATGAATTGCACCAGCCTGACCAGTGTCAGGCTGCCCGCCAGCGCACGGGCGGTGAACTGGCAGATGTTCAAGAACTGCACGAAGCTGACTACCGTCACCATTCCCCGCGCCATCTCCGTGATCGATGCCAATGCCTTCAACGGCTGCACCGCCCTCAAGACCGTGAATTTCGGCGGCAATCAGGCGGACTGGAAGGCCATGACCATCAACCCCGGCAACACGCCGCTGACGACGGCCACCGTCAAATACACCAGCGTCACCGCTCTGTCCGCGCCCACGCTCACCGGCAGCGAGGACCGCTACGGCTGTCCCGACCTGAAATGGGGAGCGATTACCGGTGCGGCCAAGTACGAGATCTGGCGCGGCGAAGCATCCTCGCTGGGCGGCCGCTACTATTACAGCCAGTATGGCCAGTATGGCGCGGAACCCTTTACATCGACCAAAAATGCCTACCACGATGAAGAAGCCCTGGAGATGGGCGTCACCTACTACTACAAGGTGCGGGCCATTGCCGCCGACGGCACGCCCGGTACGTTCAGCAACGAATACAGCTTTACCTACATTCCCAGGGATCCCTCTGCCACCCAAACTGCCGGCGGCACCATCGGCGCTCTGACGTGGAAGCTGGACAAGGGCACACTGATCATCAGCGGCGCCGGCGCCATGCCGAACTACACCCCGGACGACGAAGCACCGTGGTATGCCGACCGGTACCGCAGAGAGATACGCCATGTGCTGGTAAAGTCCGGCGTTACCAGCATCGGCGGCCGCGCATTTGTCGACTGCAGCCAGCTGACCAGCGTTTCGCTGCCCGATGATCTGCAGGTGATCAGTTACTGGGCATTCGGCTATTGCGAAAAGCTGACCTCCCTCCACATTCCCAGTGGGGTGTACTGGATCGCCAACAACGCCTTTGACAGCTGCACCGGCCTGACGGCGCTCATACTGCCCTATGCGCTGATGAACACGGGGTATCATGCGTTCCAGAACTGCAGCGCTCTCAAAACCGTCGCCATCCCCCGCAGGATCGCGGCCATTACCAACGGCAGCTTCGCTGGCTGTAATGCCCTGACCACCGTGAATTTCGGCGGTGATCAGGCGGACTGGAACGCTGTGTATATCGGCCCGAATAACGACGCGCTGCAGCGGGCCACCATCAACTACACCGCCATTTCCGCGCCGAAAGCGCCCACCGGCGTCACCGTTACCGCGGACAGCAGCGGTTTCCCCGTGGTGAAGTGGAACGGCGTTGCCGGTGCCACCGACTACGAGGTATGGCGGAGCGTCAACAACTATTACGAGGGCTACGGAGCGGACGGCTTCTGGCGCCAGGTCACCCAGACCGGTACGGCCTATACGGATAAATCTGGCCGTCTGAAGAACGGTGTGTCCTACCTGTACATGATCCGTGCCATTTCCGCCGATGGCACGCGCAGCGCCTTCAGCGCCGCTGTGGAGTTTACCTATGAGAATGACCGGCCCGCCGCGCCGGTAGTGAAGATCGGCAACTCCGCGACCAGCGGGAAGCCCGTGCTGACATGGAGCGCGGTGGAGGGCGCAACATCCTACCGCATCTATCGCTCCACGGCCAAAGGCTCCGGGTACAGCCTGCTGGGCACCACCACGGCCACCAGCTATACCAACACGGGGGCCAAGGCCGGTACGACCTACTATTATCGCGTCAAGGCTGTCAACGATGCTGGGCTTAGCCCCTACAGCAACATCGTCAGCGGGCAGAGCAAGGCCGTAACGCCCAAGCCCGCCGCGCCGGTGGTGAAGATCGGCCATTCCGCGTCCAGCGGCAAGCCCATGCTGACGTGGAACGCCGTGTCCGGCGCGACCTCCTACAAGGTCTATCGTGCCGCCAGCCAGAACGGCACTTACAGCCTGCTTGGCACGGTGACCGCCACCAGCTATACCAATACGGGCGCAAAGGCCGGTACGGCCTACTGGTACAAGGTCAAGGCCGTCAACAGTGCGGGCGAGAGTGCGTACAGCAACATCGTCAGCGGACGGGCCACGGTGACGACCCTGACCATGGGACACTCCGCCACCAGCGGCAAGCCCCAGCTGACGTGGAAGGCGGTCAGCGGCGCGGCGTCCTACAAGGTCTATCGTGCCACCAGCAAAAACGGCGCGTACAGCGTTATCAACACCACCAAGGCCCTGACGTACACCAACACCGGCGCGGCGCTGGGTACGCCATACTACTACAAGGTGGAGGCGCTGAACGCCTCCGGCAAGTCCATGGGCTTCAGTGCCATCGTGGAGGGCAAGGTCGCCCCCGTGCTGGCGGTAGGCTACTCCAGCGTCAGCGGTAAGCCTCAGCTGACATGGAAGGCCGTTCCCGGCGCGACAGAGTATCAGGTGTACCGCTCCACCCAGCAGAACAGCGG
>ENA-OZLS01000343-OZLS01000343.1-human-gut-metagenome-genome-assembly--contig:-NODE-343-length-19643-cov-9.758424_pt1 | contig 19643 bp, 14 predicted proteins | sample MGYA00243864_ERZ653793 | MGnify/ENA primary metagenome ERZ653793 (study PRJEB26926, sample SAMN06164605) | human gut metagenome | biome: ENVO:00009003; feature: ENVO:2100002; material: ENVO:00002003...
CCGTAAGGCGCCCGCCATTTCTGCATAAAAAAAGCGCCCGAAGGCGCAGACAGGACTTGACAGCGCTTCCGGATTTTGATATAATAAAGCGCTTATATTGGGAGGATGGACGCAAACACACCCCCACTTTCATCTGACCACAGTATACCATCTCCGGCGGCGGAATACAAGGGTGTTGGCGTAAAAAACGTCAACAAGCCCGTGCGTGTCGCTGCGGGAGCAGACCCATAGGGGCCGGGCCGGGCTTATTGGCGAGAGCCGGACGCGGCCGGAAAAGAAGTAACGAATAGAAAGGCGTGATCGTTGAATGGCCAAGGACAAGTACTACGGCAAGACCCTGCGCAAGAATTTTGCCCGCCACGAAGAGGTCATGGCAATGCCCAACCTGCTGGAGATCCAGAAGAAGTCCTACAAGTGGTTCCTGGATACCGGCCTGCGGGAGGTCTTTGCCGACGTGGCTTCCATCACGGACTATGCCGGCAATCTGGAGCTGAGCTTCATTGATTACAGCATGGACGAGAAGCCCAAGTACGACGTGGAGGAGTGCAAGGCGCGGGACGCCACCTATGCCGCCCCCATGAAGGTGCGGGTGCGCCTGCACAACAAGGAGACGGGCGAGATCAAGGAGCAGGAGATCTTCATGGGAGATTTCCCGCTGATGACCCATGGCGGCACCTTCGTCATCAACGGCGCGGAGCGCGTGGTGGTCAGCCAGATCGTCCGCTCCCCCGGCGTGTACTACGGCAAGGAGATCGATCTCAAGACCGACCTGCCCCTGCTGACCAGCACTGTGATCCCCTACCGGGGCGCGTGGCTGGAGTATGAGACGGACACCAGCGAGGTGTTCTGGGTGCGCATCGACAAGAACCGCAAGCTGCCCATCACCTGCCTGATCCGCGCCCTGGGCCTGCGGACGGACGCTGAGATCCTGGAGCGCTTCGGCGATGACCGCCGCATCGTGGCCACGCTGGAGAAGGATACCTGCAAGACCTACGAGGAGGCGCTGCTGGAGATCTACCGCAAGCTGCGTCCCGGCGAGCCCCCCACGGTGGATTCCGCGGAGACGCTGCTGCAAGGCCTGTTCTTTGATCCCCGCCGCTACGACCTGTCCATGGTGGGCCGGTACAAGTTCAACAAGAAGCTGACCATCTGGTCCCGCGCCAGGGGTCAGAAGCTGGCGCTGCCTGTTGCCGATCCCGCTACCGGCGAGATCCTGTTTGAGGACGGCCATGTGCTGACCGCCGCCGACTGCGCCCTGCTGGACGCCGTGGGTGTGTACGAGATCACCGTGGCGCTGGAGTCCGGCGAGACGCTGAAGATCTTCACCAACAAGATGTGCGACATGTCCCGCTATGTGGACTTCGATCCCCGGGAGAAGTGCGGCATCAAGGAGCGCGTCCGCTATGACGTGCTGCAGGAGCTGCTGGGCCAGTACAGCGGCGAGGAGCTGATCGCCCAGTGCCGCCTGCACGCCGATGATCTGGCGCCCAAGCACATCATCGTGGACGATATCTTCGCGTCCATCAACTATATGAACGCGCTGGCCCACGGTCTTGTGACCAAGGACGATATCGACCATCTGGGCAACCGCCGCCTGCGCTGCGTGGGTGAGCTGCTGCAGAACCAGTTCCGCATCGGCTTTTCCCGTATGGAGCGGGTCATCCGCGAGCGCATGACCATCCAGGATCTGGATGTGGTGACGCCCCAGAGCCTCATTAACATCCGGCCCGTTACGGCGGCCATCAAGGAGTTCTTCGGCTCCAGCCCTCTGAGCCAGTTTATGGATCAGACCAACCCGCTGGCCGAGCTGACCCACAAGCGCCGTCTGTCCGCACTGGGCCCCGGCGGTCTGAGCCGCGAGCGCGCCAACATGGAAGTCCGAGACGTGCACTACTCCCACTATGGCCGTATGTGCCCCATCGAGACGCCTGAAGGCCCCAACATCGGCCTGATCTCCTATCTGGCCACCTACGCCCGCATCAACGAGTACGGCTTTATCGAGGCGCCGTTCCGCGCCGTGGATCACGAGACGTGCAAAGTCTCCGACGACATCACCTACATGACCGCCGACGTGGAGGATCAGTATGTGGTGGGGCAGGCGGCGGAGCCGGTGGACGAGAACGGATGCCTGACCCGTGAGCGTATCACCTGCCGCCACCGCGATGAGATCGTGGAGGTGCCCCGCAACAGCGTGGACTACATCGACGTGTCGCCCCGCATGATGGTGTCCATCGCCACGGCCATGATCCCCTTCCTGCCCAACGACGACGCCAACCGCGCCCTGATGGGCGCCAACATGCAGCGGCAGGCCGTGCCTCTGCTGAAGCCGGAGGCCCCCATCGTGGGCACCGGTATGGAGCACAAGATCTGCCTGGACTCCGAGGTGGCCGTGCTGGCCGAGGGCGACGGCGTCGTGACCAAGGTGGACGCCACCAACGTGTCCGTCCGCTATGACAGCGGCGAGAACAAGGACTACAAGCTCATCAAGTTCCTGCGCTCCAACCACGGCACCTGCATCAACCAGAAGCCGATCGTCTCCGTGGGCGAGCGCGTCCACGGCGGCGATGATCCCACCGTGCTGGCCGACGGCCCCGCCACCGAGCAGGGCGAGATCGCGCTGGGCCGCAACATTCTGGTGGGCTTCATGACCTGGGAGGGCTACAACTACGAGGACGCCGTGCTGCTCAACGAGCGGCTGGTGAAGGAGGACGTGTACACGTCCATCCATATCGAGGAGTACGAGATCGACGCCCGCGACACCAAGCTGGGGCCGGAGGAGATCACCCGGGATATCTCCAACGTGGGCGAGGAGGCCCTGAAGGACCTGGACGAGCGCGGCATCATCCGCGTGGGCGCCGAAGTCCACGCCGGCGATATTCTGGTGGGCAAGGTCACGCCCAAGGGCGAGACGGATCTCACCGCCGAGGAGCGCCTGCTGCGCGCCATCTTCGGCGAGAAGGCCCGCGAAGTCCGCGATACCTCCCTGAAGGTGCCCCACGGCGAGAGCGGCATCGTGATTGATACCAAGGTATTTACCCGCGAGAACGGCGACGAGCTGAGTCCGGGCGTGAACCAGGTGGTGCGCGTCTATATCGCCCAGCGCCGCAAGATCCAGCCCGGCGACAAGATGGCCGGCCGCCACGGCAACAAGGGCGTCGTGTCCCGCGTGCTGCCCCAGGAGGATATGCCCTTCCTGCCCGACGGCACGCCGCTGGATATCGTGCTGAACCCCCTGGGCGTGCCCAGCCGTATGAACATCGGCCAGGTGCTGGAGGTCCATCTGGGCTACGCCGCCAAGACCCTGGGTTGGAAGGTGGCCACCCCCATCTTTGACGGCGCCACCGACAAGGATATCTCCGAGGCGCTGGCGCTGGCCGGTCTTGACCCCGAGGGCAAGAGCTGGCTGTACGACGGCCGTACCGGCGAGCGCTTCGACAATAAGGTGACGGTGGGCTATGTGTACTTCCTGAAGCTGCACCATCTGGTGGACGATAAGATCCACGCCCGTTCCACCGGCCCCTACTCTCTGGTGACCCAGCAGCCTCTGGGCGGCAAGGCCCAGTTCGGCGGCCAGCGCTTCGGCGAGATGGAGGTGTGGGCGCTGGAGGCTTACGGCGCGGCATACACCCTGCAGGAGATCCTCACCGTCAAGTCCGACGACGTGACGGGCCGTGTCCGCACCTACGAGTCCATCGTCAAGGGCCACAATGTTCCCACGCCGGGCGTGCCGGAATCCTTCAAGGTGCTGGTCAAGGAGCTGCAGTCCCTGTGTCTGGATATTCAGGTGCTGGATGCCGACGGCAACCAGATCGAGCTGAAGGAGGACGAGGACGCGCTGGATACCTTCAATCTGGCCCGTATGGATGCCGAGGACGAGCGGCAGAAGCGGTTCGCCGATGAGGACGAACTGGCCGACGCCGGATTTGATTACGTCGCTGACGAGGAAGTGGACGCTTCCTTCGATGACGCGGACGATGAGTTTTAAGGAAAAGGAGGAGCTGCATTATGAGTTACGCAACATTTGACGCCATTAAGATCGGCATCGCTTCTCCGGAGATGATCCGCGAGTGGTCCTACGGCGAGGTGAAAAAGCCGGAGACCATTAACTACCGCACGCTGAAGCCGGAACGGGACGGCCTGTTCTGCGAGCGCATTTTCGGGCCGACGAAGGACTGGGAGTGCCACTGCGGTAAATATAAGAAGATCCGCTACAAGGGCAAGATCTGCGACCGCTGCGGCGTGGAGGTCACCCGTGCCAAGGTGCGCCGCGAGCGCATGGGCCATATCGAGCTGGCCACCCCTGTCAGCCACATCTGGTATTTCAAGGGCATCCCCTCCCGCATGGGCCTGCTGCTGGATATCAGCCCCCGCATTCTGGAGAAGGTGCTGTACTTCGCCGCCTATATCGTTACCGATCCCGGCGAGACGCCCCTCATTAAGAACCAGATCCTGTCCGAGAAGGAATACCGCGATATGCGGGAGAAGTACGAGGACGATTTCGACGCCGGCATGGGCGCCGAGGCCGTGAAGAAGCTGCTGCAGCAGATCGATCTGGAGCAGCTGAGCGAGCAGCTCCATGCGGAGCTGAAGACCACCTCCGGCCAGAAGAAGGCCCGCATCGTCAAGCGTCTGGAGGTGGTGGACGCCTTCCGCCTGTCCGGCAACAAGCCGGAGTGGATGATCATTGACATTCTGCCGGTCATCCCGCCGGAGATCCGGCCCATGGTACAGCTGGACGGCGGCCGCTTCGCCACGTCCGACCTGAACGACCTGTACCGCCGTGTCATCAACCGCAACAACCGCCTGAAGCGCCTGATGGAGCTGAACGCCCCCGACATCATCGTCCGCAATGAGAAGCGCATGCTGCAGGAGGCGGTGGACGCCCTCATCGACAACGGCCGCCGCGGCCGTCCCGTCACCGGCGCCAACAACCGCGCACTCAAGTCCCTCAGCGATATGCTGAAGGGCAAGCAGGGCCGCTTCCGCCAGAACCTGCTGGGCAAGCGCGTGGACTACTCCGGCCGTTCCGTTATCTGCGTCGGCCCCGAGCTGAAGATCTATCAGTGCGGCGTGCCCAAGGAGATGGCGCTGGAGCTGTTCCGCCCCTTCATCATGAAGAAGCTGGTGGAGGACGGCTCCGCCAACAACATCAAGTCCGCCAAGAAGATGGTGGACAAGGGCCGCACCGAGGTGTGGGACGCGCTGGACGAGATCATCAAGGATCATCCCGTCATGCTCAACCGTGCGCCTACCCTGCACCGTCTGGGCATCCAGGCCTTTGAGCCGGTGCTGGTAGAGGGCCGCGCCCTGAAGCTGCACCCCCTGAACTGCACGGCCTTCAACGCCGACTTCGACGGCGACCAGATGGCCATTCACGTCCCCCTGTCCGCCGAGGCGCAGGCCGAGGCCCGTCTGCTGATGCTGTCGGCCAACAACCTGCTGCGGCCGCAGGACGGCGGCCCCGTCACCGTGCCGACGCAGGATATGGTGCTGGGCTCCTACTATCTGACCTTCGAGCGGTTCGAGAACGGCGTATCCCAGATGGACAACGACGCCTATTGGCCCGAGGACATCGACTTCGCGCTGGCCGGCAAGACCTACGACGAGCTGACCGACGAGGAGAAGGCCAACACCCATCTGAACATCTACCGCGACGAGGACGAGGTGCTGATGGCTTACAACGAGCACATCATCGGCATCCACCAGCCCGTGTGGGTGCGCGTCACCAAGGAGCTGGGCGGCGAGAAGGTGAGCCATGTGGTGCGCGCCACCGCCGGACGCATCATCTTCAACCACAACATCCCTCAGGATCTGGGCTTCGTGAAGCGCTTTGACGAGGACGGGAAGCCCACCGACAAGTTCTTCGACTACGAGATCACCGAGACGTGCGGCAAGAAGCTGCTGGGCAAGATCGTTGACCGTACCATCAACCAGTACGGCTTCACCATCGCCGCCGAGGTGCTGGACAACATCAAGGCCACCGGCTACAAGTACTCTACCCGGGGCTCCATCACCATCTCCATCGCAGATATGACGGTGCCCAAGGCCAAGTACGAGCTGATCGACGAGACGGAGCAGCGTGTGGTGGAGATCGAGGACCAGTACAACATGGGCTTCATCACCGACGAGGAGCGCTACAAGCTGGTGGTGCGCGAGTGGGAGAAGACCACCGCCGACGTCACCGACGCCCTGACGGCCAACATGAACAAGTACAACCCCATCTTCATGATGGCTGATTCCGGCGCCCGTGGCTCCATGAAGCAGATCCGTCAGCTTACCGGTATGCGCGGCCTGATGGCCAATACCGCCGGTAAGACCATCGAGATCCCCATCAAGGCCAACTTCCGCGAGGGCCTGAGCGTGCTGGAGTACTTTACCTCCAGCCGAGGCGCCCGTAAGGGCCTGGCCGATACGGCGCTGCGTACCGCCGACTCCGGTTATCTGACCCGCCGCATGGTGGACGTCTGCCAGGACGTTATCATCCGCGAGGCGGACTGCGGCGCCCGGAAGGGTATTCTGGTGTCCGAGATCAGCGAGGGCGGTCAGGTCATCGAGAAGTTCTCCGAGCGCATCAAGGGCCGCTTCCCCGTCAACGATATCCTGAAGCCCGGTACCGGCGAGGTGCTGATCTCCAAGGATCACATGATGACCGAGAGCGACGCGGCGCTGCTGGAGTCCTTCGACATCCACTCCGCCGAGATCCGCACCGTGCTGACCTGCCGCGCACACAGCGGTATCTGCGCCAAGTGCTACGGTATGAACCTGGCCACCAGCAAGCCTGTGGGCCCCGGCGAGGCCGTCGGCATCATCGCGGCGCAGTCCATCGGTGAGCCCGGTACCCAGCTGACCATGCGTACCTTCCACACCGGCGGCGTGGCCGGCGGCGACATCACCCAGGGCCTTCCCCGTGTGGAGGAGCTGTTCGAGGCCCGCAAGCCCAAGAAGATGGCCACCATCGCCGAGATCGGCGGCAAGGTGCGCTTCGAGGAGGCCACCAAGGGCAGCCTGCTGAACATCATCATCACCGCCGACGACGGCGATACCCGCACCTACGCGGTGCCCCACACCGGCCTGCTGGTGCAGGACGGCGAGGTCATCGAGAAGGGCCGCCAGCTACAGGACGGCGCGCTGAATCCCCACGACGTGCTGCGTATCCGCGGCGCTTCCGCCGTCCACAACTACCTGATCCAGGAGGTTCTGAAGGTCTACCGTCAGCAGGGCGTGGACATCAACGACAAGCACATCGAGGTCATCGTTCGCCAGATGATGCGCAAGGTGCGCGTGGAGGAGGCGGGGGACACCACCCTGCTGTCCGGCGCCATGGCCGACGTGCTGGAGGTGGAGGATGCCAACGCCGCCGTGCGTCAGCGCATCGCCAACGGCGAAGTCCGCGAGGACGGCGAGCCGCTGCAGGAGGCCACCTGCACCCAGCTGCTGATGGGTATTACCAAGGCCTCTCTGGCCACGGATTCCTTCCTGTCCGCCGCGTCCTTCCAGGAGACCACCAAGGTCCTGACCGAGGCCGCCATCAAGGGCAAGGTCGACCATCTGGTGGGCCTGAAGGAGAACGTCATTATCGGCAAGCTTATCCCCGCCGGCGCCGGCCTGACGGCCTACCGTAAGCTGGCCGAGGAGATGGTGCCCGATGTGGAGGCCGAGGAGGAAGCGGTGGAGAACGTCTACGCCGTGTCCGTCGGCCCGGCGGACGACGAGACGCCCGCCCCGGCGGAGAAGCCCTCCGACGGCGGCGAGGAATAAGCCGTCCGGATCCCATACCTGAAACGCATAAAGCGCCCCTCCGCCAACGGCGGAGGGGCGCTTGGCCTGCGGTCAGGGCCGCTTTCGGACGGGGCGGAGGGGCGCTTTCGTGAAAACGCCGTATTTTCACAGGAAAATTCAGTGAACTACACAAATTTTTGTGGTGATTTCACTTGACGCACCCTGCGCCCTATGCTATAATTTCAAATTGCGCGGGATCGCCCGCGGGATTTGTTATGCCATGACAGGAGGAGAACATCCGTGGCCGGAGAGCTGACTGCAAGAGAAAAGGTAGTGGGCTTGAAGCAGACACGGAGAGCCGTCTCACAGGGCAGCGCACGGCGGGTATATCTGGCCTGCGATGCCGACCCCGCTCTGACGGAGCCGCTGGCGGCGCTGTGTAAGGAGCACGGCGTGGAGGCGGACTGCTCCCTGACCATGCAGCAGCTGGGCCGGGCCTGCGGCATCGCCGTACCGGCCTCCGCCGTGGCCATCGTGGCACAATGAGTTTCCAGCCGGAATAAACTGCGTTTGTTCCGTGGAAAATATAGGGAAGCATTCCCGGAAAATTTTTGAGAAAGGAGAAACCAAATGCCTACTTTTAACCAGCTGGTCAAGCAGGGCCGGAAGAAGAGCACTTACAAGTCCAATTCTCCCGCTATGCAGAAGGGCCTGAACACGCTGAAGAACAAGGAGACTGATCTCAGCTCCCCTCAGAAGCGCGGCGTCTGCACGGCCGTCAGAACGGCGACCCCCAAGAAGCCCAACTCCGCTCTGCGTAAGATCGCCCGTGTGCGTCTGACCAACGGCTACGAAGTCACCGCTTACATTCCCGGCGTGGGCCACTCCCTGCAGGAGCACTCCGTCGTGATGATCCGCGGTGGCCGTGTCAAGGATCTCCCCGGCGTCCGTTACCACATCATCCGCGGTACTCTGGATACCCAGGGCGTCTCCGGCCGTATGCAGGCCCGCTCCAAGTACGGCGCAAAGCGCCCCAAGAGCAAGTAAACCTGCAGCTCTGTGCTTTGCCAAAAGGTTTCTCATTATTTATTATAATGTACCTCTTTGGCAGGCCGTACAACAGCCGGTCAGCGGCTGTTGAGTACCTATGAAATCATATTTTTATGAAGGAGGGAAGCATAGTGCCCAGAAGAGGTAATGTTCCCAAGAGAGAGATCTTGCCCGATCCTATGTACAACTCCGTGCTGGTGACCAAGCTGGTCAACAGCATCATGTTGGACGGTAAAAAGGGCGTCGCTCAGAAGGTCGTTTACGGCGCCTTTGATATCATCAAGGAGAAGACCGAGAAGGATCCTCTGGAAGTGTTCACCCAGGCTATGGAGAATATCATGCCCAGCCTGGAGGTCAAGGCCCGCCGTGTCGGCGGCGCCACCTACCAAGTCCCCATGGAAGTCCGTCCCGCCCGTCGTCAGACCCTGGGTCTGCGCTGGCTGACGGCTTACTCCCGCGCACGCGGCGAGCGCACCATGGCCGAGCGCCTGGCAGGCGAGATCATGGATGCTGCCAACAACACCGGCAGCGCCGTGAAGAAGCGCGAGGATACCCACAAGATGGCCGAATCCAACAAGGCATTCGCCCACTTCCGTTGGTAAGCGCAACTACGATTTAAGAAGGAGAACGGTATGCCGAGAAAGGTTACACTGGAAAATACGAGAAATATCGGCATCATGGCCCACATTGATGCAGGAAAGACCACCACGACAGAGCGCATTCTGTACTACACGGGTGTGAACTACAAGTTGGGCGAGACGCACGAGGGCACCGCGACCATGGACTGGATGGAGCAGGAGCAGGAGCGTGGTATCACCATCACCTCCGCCGCTACCACCTGCTACTGGAAGGGCTCCAAGGATCAGTTCCCCCAGACGCGCATCAACATCATCGACACCCCGGGCCACGTGGACTTTACTGTGGAGGTGGAACGTTCTCTGCGCGTGCTGGACGGTTCCGTCACCGTAATGTGCGCCAAGGGCGGCGTGGAGCCGCAGTCCGAGACGGTGTGGCGTCAGGCCGATCACTACCATGTCCCCCGGATGATCTACGTCAATAAGATGGATATCACCGGCGCGGATTTCTACCACGTGCTGGACATGGTGCATGACCGCCTGAAGGCCAACGCTGTCCCCATCCAGCTTCCCATCGGGAAGGAGGATACCTTCAAGGGTATCATCGACCTGGTGGAGATGGACGCCGATATCTACTACGATCAGCTGGGTAAGGATATGCGCGTCGAGCCGATCCCCGAGGATATGGTCGACATCGCCAACGAGTACCGCGAGAAGCTGCTGGATGCCGTGTCCATGTTCGACGACGAGATCATGGAGCTGTATCTGGAGGGGAAGGAGATCCCCACCAGCAAGATCCGTACCGCTATCCGCAAGGCTACCTGCGCCGTGGAAATGGTGCCTGTGACCTGCGGCTCCAGCTATCGAAACAAGGGCGTGCAGAAGCTGCTGGACGCCATCGTGGACTACATGCCCGCACCTACCGACGTCCCTGCCATCAAGGGCGTCAACCCCAAGACCGACGAGGAAGAGGAGCGCAAGTCTTCTGATGATGAGCCCTTCTCCGCGCTGGCTTTCAAGATCATGACCGACCCCTATGTGGGCCGTCTGAGCTTCTTCCGCGTGTACTCCGGTACACTGACCACGGGCTCCTCCGTCCTCAATGCCACCAAGGGCAAGCGCGAGCGTATGGGCCGCATCCTGCAGATGCACGCCAACCACCGCGAGGACATCGAGACCGTGTACTCCGGCGACATCGCCGCCGTGGTGGGTCTGAAGAACACCACCACCGGCGACACGCTGTGCGATGAGAAGCACCCCATTGTTCTGGAGTCCATGGAGTTCCCCGAGCCTGTGATCCGCGTGGCCATCGAGCCCAAGACCAAGGCCGGTCAGGAGAAGATGGGCGTCGCCCTGGCCAAGCTGGCCGAGGAGGATCCCACCTTCCGCACCTACACGGACGAGGAGACGGGTCAGACCATCATCGCCGGTATGGGCGAGCTGCATCTGGAGATCATCGTGGACCGTCTGCTCCGCGAGTTCAAGGTGGAGGCCAACGTGGGCGCACCCCAGGTGGCCTACAAGGAGACCATCCGCAAGGCCGTGGATCAGGAGACGAAGTATGCCCGCCAGTCCGGCGGTAAGGGCCAGTACGGTCACGTCAAGATCCACGTCGAGCCCAACGAGTCCGGTAAGGGCTATGAGTTCGAGAACAAGGTGGTGGGCGGCGCTATCCCCAAGGAGTATATCCCGGCCATCGACGCCGGTATCCAGGGCGCCATGCTGGCCGGCGTTGTGGCGGGTTATCCCGTCGTGGACGTGAAGGTCACGCTGTACGATGGCTCCTACCACGAGGTGGACTCCTCCGAGATGGCGTTTAAGATCGCCGGCTCCATGGCCTTCAAGGAGGCCATGCGCAAGGCCGATCCCACGCTGCTGGAGCCCATCATGAAGGTCTGCGTCATTGTGCCCGACGAGTATATGGGTGACGTGATCGGCGACCTGAACGCACGGCGCGGCCAGATCCAGGGCTACGAGATGCGCTCCGGCGCCCAGCAGATCGACGCTTTCGTGCCGCTGGCAGAGATGTTCGGCTACGCCACTGACCTGCGCTCCCGTACACAGGGCCGCGGTCAGTACACCATGGAGCCCAGCCACTACATCGAACTGCCCAAGAGCCTGCAGGAAAAGCTCATCAGCAAGCGTACCGGACGGGAAAATTTCTAAAACCGTAATTTACGATTGATTTTCCCACGAAAATACTGTAAAATGGCAGTGCTAGACTGTTACCGCTGCCCAACACATGATACAAAACTGTTAAGGAGGATCATTTCAAATGGCTAAGCAGAAATTTGAAAGAACGAAACCCCATGTCAACATCGGCACCATCGGCCACATCGACCATGGTAAGACCACTCTGACCGCGGCTATCACCAAGTATCTGGCGATGAAGGGCGGCGCTGAGTACACCGACTACTCTTCCATCGATAAGGCTCCCGAGGAGCGCGAGCGTGGTATCACCATCAACACCGCTCACGTCGAGTATGAGACCGCGGCTCGTCACTATGCCCACGTCGACTGCCCGGGCCACGCCGACTATATCAAGAACATGATCACCGGTGCTGCCCAGATGGACGGCGCTATCCTGGTCATCGCCGCCTCCGACGGCCCCATGGCGCAGACTCGTGAGCACCTGCTGCTGGCCCGTCAGGTGAACGTGCCCTCCGTGCTGGTCTTCCTGAACAAGTGCGACCAGGTCGACGACGAGGAGCTGCTGGAGCTGGTGGAGATGGAAGTCCGCGAGCTGCTGGACTTCTACGGCTTCCCTGGCGACGACACCCCCATCATCCGCGGTTCCGCTCTGAACGCTCTGGTTTCCGAGTCCACCGATCCCGATGCTCCTGAGTATGCCTGCATCAAGGAGCTGATGGACGCTGTTGACACCTGGATCCCCACCCCCGACCGCAAGGAGGATATGCCTTTCCTGATGCCCGTCGAGGACGTGTTCACCATCTCCGGCCGTGGTACCGTTGCTACCGGCCGTGTGGAGCGTGGTAAGCTGAATCTGAACGAGAAGGTCGAGATCGTCGGTCTGTCCGATGAGAAGCGCGAGACCACCGTTACCGGTATCGAGATGTTCCACAAGCTGCTGGACTACGCTGAGGCCGGCGACAACATCGGCGCCCTGCTGCGCGGCGTTGCCAAGACCGAGATCGAGCGCGGTCAGGTTCTGTCCAAGCCCGGCTCCATCCATCCCCACACCAAGTTCACCGGCCAGGTGTACGTTCTGACCAAGGATGAGGGCGGCCGTCACACCCCCTTCTTCAACAACTATCGTCCCCAGTTCTACTTCCGTACCACCGACGTGACCGGCGTCATCACTCTGCCCGAGGGCGTTGAGATGTGCATGCCCGGCGATAACGTCGACATGAACGTGGAGCTGATTACCCCCATCGCTATCGAGAACGGTCTGCGTTTCGCTATCCGTGAGGGTGGCCGTACCGTCGGTTCCGGCGTCGTTATCGGCATCGAGGAGTAATTTCCCACCGGGGGTAACGGATCAGATGATCTAAAAAAGGGAGACACGCACAAGCGTGTCTCCCTTTTTATGTGTCGGAGAGCGGCGTTTGGCGGAAGAATGCTCTCCTGCCGGGCGGCTGCCGCATGGGCAGGAGGGCCGCAGATCGTGCGGCCCTCCTGCTGTGTGAGGAGCTTTCCTGCGGCGGCGAATGTGGGCGCGGGAGCGGCGCAGCTGCCTGCGCAGCTACTTCTCCGGGAAGGCCAGCACGGTCTGGAAGCCGTTTTCGCCGGTGGCGATGATGTCGCCGCCTACCAGACGGTCGCCGCAGAGGAACAGGTTGGCCTGCACGCCGTCAGGCACCTCCGGGTAGTTGGTGACGGTGTAGGTGAAGCGGCGGACGGTCTGCCCGGCGTAGCCGCCGAAGGGCAGGCCCTGCTTCTCCTGCAGCTTCAGATAGTCGCCCCACTGGGACTTCAGATCCTCCGGCAGCTGGAGATCCAGCGTCTCCACCGGCTCCGGCGATACCTGCCAGCCCAGACCTTGCAGGTAGGCCACGCGCTGGTCGTTGGTGGCAAGGTCTACCTCTTCACAGGGGGTGCTGCTGCGGAAGCAGCCGGCCAGCAGCAGGGTCATGCCGGTGACGAGCACCAGCGCGGCGGCGGTCAGCAGGAGCCTGCGGCGTGTAAAGCGCATATGTATGATGTACAAGTTCATCACCTCTCACCAAATTTTATTTGTATTTCGGCGGGGATATGATAAAATCAGGAAAATGACAGAGAGGGGGCGGCGGTATGGAGCGGCTGGACAAGGTACTGGCCGGTACGGGCCGGTGGTCGCGGCGGGAGGTAAAGCTGCTGGTGCGGCAGGGACAGGTACAGGTCAACGGCGCGGCGGCGTCCTCCGCCGAGGAGAAGGTGGAGCCGGAGACGGCGGTCATCCTTGTGGGCGGAGAGCCGGTGCGGCTGCAGAAATTCACCTATGTGATGCTGCACAAGCCGGCGGGGGTGCTGTCCGCCACCGAGGATCGGCGGCAGGCGACGGTGCTGGAGCTGCTGCCGCAGGAGCTGCGGCGGCGGGGACTGTCGCCGGTGGGGCGGCTGGACAAGGACACGGAGGGGCTGATGCTCCTGACGGACGACGGGGAGCTGGCCCACCGGCTGCTGAGCCCGAAATACCATGTGGACAAGCGGTACTACGCCCGTGTGGACGGGCCGCTGGGCCCGGCGGACGCGGCGGCCTTCGCGGCGGGCCTGACGCTGGAGGACGGGCTGGTGTGTCTGCCGGCGGGGCTGGAGCCGCTGGGGCCTGGGGAGTGCATCGTGACCCTGCGGGAGGGGAAGTTCCACCAGGTGAAGCGGATGCTGGCGGCCCGGGGTGCGCCGGTGCTGTACCTGAAGCGGCTGTCTATGGGGCCGCTGGCGCTGGACGGGACGCTGGCGCCCGGCGCGTTCCGGGAACTGACAGCGGAGGAGACGGCGGCGCTGCGGGCTGCGGCGAGATTGTGATTATTTCGACAGAACCACAAAAAACACGACATATTTTTTGTGGAAAACGAGAAAAAATACTTGCAAAATCGTCATAGTGACGATATAATAGGAGCATCGGCTTGGCAGATTGCACAAAATACCTACGCGAGGTTCGCAGGAGGAAGTCGTTATGTCGGGAAGAATTTTTCAGAATGTGGTACTGCAATTCAAGGAGACGACGGATCGCACCATCGGTGTCATCGACGCGGACGGGACGGTGATCGCCTGCAGCGAGCTGACGGGGATCGGCAAGAAGTGGACGAAGTATGTGGAGCCTATCGCCGCGGCGGAGGGCGCCTGCATCACGCTGGAGGGCCGGACGTTCAAGGCACTGCCCAGCTGGAGCACCCACTTTGACTACGCGGTATTTGCCAGCGGCGACGACAGCATGAGCCGCACGGTGTGCGCCATGGCTGCGGTGTCCCTCAATGCCGCCAAAAGCTACTACGAGGAGAAGCACGACAAGGGCTCCTTTATCAAAAATATCATTTCGGACAACATCCTTATCAGCGATATCTACATGCGCGCCAAGGAGCTGCATGTGGCGGCGGAGACGGCCCGGGGCGTGTTCGTCATCCGGCCTGTGGACGACCGGCTGGAGACAGTACCCGTGGATGTGATACAGGGGCTGTTCCCCGACCGGCAGAACGACTTCGTCATCAGTGTGGGCGAGCAGGACGTGGCGCTGATCCACCAGATGGACGAAAACGCCGGCGCCAAGGATCTGGAGGCGGTGGCCCAGCGCATCGAGGAGGCCCTGCGGGTGGACGGCGAAAGCTGCGTGTTCGTGGGCATCGGCACGCTGGCCCTGCACCTGCGGGATCTGGCCAAGAGCTACAAGGAGGCACAGATCGCCATTGAGGTGGGCAAGGTCTTTGACACCGAGCGCTACGTCATCAACTATGAGAATCTGGGCATCGGCCGGCTGATCTACCAGCTGCCCACTACCCTGTGCGAGATGTTTCTGCAGGAGGTCTTTAAGAAGAACCCCATTGACGCGCTGGATCAGGAGACGCTGTTCACCATCTACAAGTTCTTTGAGAACAACCTGAACGTGTCGGAGACGGCGCGGAAGCTGTTCGTCCACCGGAACACGCTGGTGTACCGGCTGGAGAAGATCAAAAAGCTGACGGGTCTTGACCTGCGGGAGTTCGACGATGCCATCACCTTCAAGGTGGCGCTGATGGTCAAGAAGTACCTGACCAGCCGCGGCATCGACACATAAGAGAATATAAGCTGACATAAACCAGACGGCTGCGGTATGGCAGCCGTCTGGTTTTTTTGGCGCTGCTCCGTCCTCTGTATCCGTGACACGGCGGATGCCGGGGGTTCGCTGCGTCACACGTCCCGGGGCCAGTCCAGTCCGCGGGGCAGGCCCAGCAGATAGTCGGCGCTGACGTGATCGTGCTGGCAAAATTTGACGAGGTAAGCAATAGGCGGCGTATTGTGGCCTGTCTCGTACCGGGCGATCTGCACCTGATGGTAGCCGATGGCGGCGGCCAGCCGCAGGAGGCGGTATCCTATACCCACTACAATGTGACGGAGCTGTTCGATGCCCTGAAGAAGAACGCCCTTAGCGCCGAAAAGACCCACAACGGGCAGTATGTGGAGATCGAGGGGTATCTGGGCACCATCGACAGCGGCGGCAAGTACATCTGCGTGGAGGCATCGTCCAACAGCTATGACTACCTGCTCGACAGCGTGCAGTGCTACATCAAGAGTGCGGAGCAGACGGACAGGGTCATGGAGATGAGCGCGGGCGATCCCATCACTGTGCGGGGGAAGATCACCGCAGTCGGCGAGGTGCTGGGCTATTCGCTGGACATCGACAGCATCGACTAAGCAAAAAAGGACGCCGGGAGGCGTCCTTTTTTTGCGAAAATTGGGTTTTCGGGGAACCGGCGGGCAGGGGAAAGCGTCAAAAAACGGGTGGGGCAAATTAAGGAAATATTCATATCTTTCCTGTTGCCATTTTGTAACCATTTATATATAATGGGAACATCATGGGAGCATCGGCCGAAAAAGGCCACAAGATGTTGCATTGGGACGAACAGGAGCAGAGATATGATCCGTTTGATAGACGCTGAAAAGGTATACGACAACGGGACACACGCCCTCAAGGGAGTGTCCTTTACCGTGGACGACGGGGAATTCGCGTTCCTCGTGGGGCCCTCCGGCTCCGGCAAGTCCACCATTATCAAGCTGCTGACCGGCGAGGTGGTGCCCACGGCGGGCCGCGTCATGGTCAACGGCTTCTCCATGAGCCGCATTTCCGAGCGGCAGATCCCCTATATGCGCCGCACCATCGGCGTCATTTTTCAGGATTTCCGCCTGATCGGCAACAAGACCGTGTACGACAATCTTGCGCTGGCCATGCGGGCGGTGGGCGCCTCCCCCCGGGAGCTGCGCAGCCGCATCCCCTATGTGCTGGAGCTGGTGGGACTGGCGGACAAGGAGAACCGCTACCCCGACGAGTTGTCCGGCGGCGAGCAGCAGCGCGTGGCCATCGCCCGGGCGCTGGTGAACAACCCCAGCACCATCGTGGCCGACGAGCCTACCGGCAACCTTGACCCGGGCCGCTCACTGGAGATCATGACCCTGCTGGAGCGCATCAACGCGCTGGGCACCACCGTGATCGTGGTGACCCACGAGCGGGGGCTGGTGAACCATTTCAACAAGCGGATCATCCTGCTCAACGAGGGCCGCGTCATCGGCGATGGTATGGGCAGCTACGAGGTGTAAGGCATGCGGCACGATTTTAAATTTTTCATCAGGGAAGGCGCGGGGAACATGTTCTCCCACGGGTTCATGTCCTTCGCCGCCATCGGCATCACCGTGGCGTGTCTGCTGATCATGGGCACGTTTACACTGGTGGCGTACAACGCCAACGTGAATCTGGCAGACCTGCAGCAGGAGAACGCGGTGCTGGCCTTTGTGGACGACGCGCTGACGGAGCAGGAGGCCAGAGCGCTGCAGACGAAGATCGAAAATGTGAACAACGTGGCGGACTGCACGTTTATGTCCCGGGACGAGGCTAAGGAGAACTACATCGCCAGGTACGACGGCGACGAGCTGTACGGCGACCTGCCGGCGGACGTGTTCCGGCACCGGTACGTCATCCATGTGACAGATCCTGACCGCATCATGGAGACGAAGGAGGCGGTGGAGCAGGTGGCGGGCATTGCCAAGGCCCGGGCCGATCAGGCGGTGGCCGAGGGCTTTACCACCGCACGGAACGTGGCGGGCATCATCAGCATCGCCCTCATCGCCATACTGCTGCTGGTGTCGGTGTTCATCATCAGCAACACCATCAAGCTGACCACCTTCGACCGGCGGGACGAGATCGCCATTATGAAGATGGTGGGCGCCACCAACGGATTCATCCGGTGGCCCTTCGTGTACGAGGGTATGCTGCTGGGCCTGTTCAGCGCCGTTATCGCCTTTGGCCTGCAGTGGCTGCTGTACACCGCCGTGGCGCGGGGCATCGGGACATCCGACACCCTGCAGATCCTGACGGTGGTGCCGTTTGTGAAGATCTGGCAGCCGGTGGCGCTGGTATTTCTGGGCGCCGGCATCCTGGTGGGCGTGGGCGGCAGCCTGACGGCCATTCGGCGGTTCCTGCGGGTATGACAAGGAGAGGAGCGTGACCATGAGGAGAGGAAAACGCCTATTGTGCGGCGCGCTGGCGCTGGTGCTGGGGCTGTCGCTGCTGGCGGCGGCCACCGTGCAGCGGGCCTATGCCACCAAGACGGACGAGGAAAAGAAGTCCGAGGAGCAGGCCCGGCGTCAGGCGGAGATGGACGAGCTGGAGAAAAAGAAGCAGGAGAAAAGGGAGCGCGTCGCGGAGCTGCAGAAGCAGATCGCAGAGGCCAAGGCCAAGAAAGAGGACGTAATGGGCACCAAGACCCTGCTGGATCAGCGGAACCAGCTGCTGATGGAGGAGATCAACGATACCAAGGCGCAGATCGACCTGTATGCCCAGCAGATCACGGAATACGAGGAGATGGAGTCGGAGCAGTACGGCCTGTTCTGCCAGCAGGTGCGCAGCGAGGAGGAGAGGGGCAGCCTGTCCTACTGGTCGGTGCTGTTCAAGGCCACCAGCATCGCAGACCTCCTGAACCGGCTGGAGTTCGTCAACGAGGTGGCGGAATACGACCGGAACCTCATCGAGGCCATCCGCCAGACACGGGAGAACATCAAGGCGGAGAAGACCGCCATGGAGGAGCAGGAGCAGCTGTTGGCCCAGCAGCAGGACGCGCTGCAGCAGAAGGTGGACGAGGCGGCGGCGCTGATCGCCGAGTACGCCGCTACCCAGAAGGGCTACGAGGAGCTGGCCGCGGCGGAGGAGAAGGAAGCGAAAGAGATCGAGTCCCAGATCAAGAAGCTGCTGGAGACCTCCGATGTGACACCCAGCCCCGGCGGCTTCATCTGGCCGGTGAGCACCAGTAAGATCATCACATCTCCCATGGGCGGGCGCGTGTCCCCCGGCGGCATCGGCAGTACCAACCACCGTGGCGTGGATATCGGCGGCGTGGGCACTACCAGCGCGGCCATGGCCACCAAGGCGGGCAAGGTCATTCTGGCCCGGACGGTGGTGTACGGCTCCTACGGCGGCAGCGGCTACGGCAACTATGTGGTGGTGGATCACGGCGGCGGCTATACCACGCTGTACGCGCACCTCACCTCCGTCTCCGTCAGCGTGGGACAGATGGTGGGGCAGGGCGATACGGTGGGCATTACCGGCTCTACCGGCAACTCCACCGGCCCGCACCTGCACTACGAGGTGATGATCAACGGCGTGAACCAGAACCCGCTGGACTATCTGCCGGGCTACATCGCACGTTGGTGACAACGGACATACCGGAAAACTCTGCATCATACCATGATGCAGAGTTTTTTTGCGTGGAGGGCGGCGTATGTACGGGTATATCCGGCAGGGGCGGCGGACGGCGCTGACAAGGGAGCTCATCGGCGGCGTGCCGTTTCAGGTGCTGACGGTGGGGACAGGCCCGCTGCGGCGGGTGCGTGCCCGCCGTCTGCTGCGGCGTCTGGCGCGGCAGGGCGTGAGCGCGGCGGTGTTTGAGGACGGCGCATGGCGGGAGGCGGCGGCGCGGTACGGCATCCGGCCGGTGCCGGTGGGGCCGCTGCGGCTGGCCAAGCTGGGGGAGCTGCTGGACGCCGTGTGTCCGGCGCTCAGCGGAAAGACCGCGCGGCTGTGCACCGGGGAGGACGGCAGCACGGCGCGGCGGGCGGCGCGGGTGCTGGTGAAGCTGTCTCTTATACACATCTCCGAGCCCACGAGACCGGCAGAAA
>ENA-OZLS01000347-OZLS01000347.1-human-gut-metagenome-genome-assembly--contig:-NODE-347-length-19463-cov-9.831307_pt1 | contig 19463 bp, 18 predicted proteins | sample MGYA00243864_ERZ653793 | MGnify/ENA primary metagenome ERZ653793 (study PRJEB26926, sample SAMN06164605) | human gut metagenome | biome: ENVO:00009003; feature: ENVO:2100002; material: ENVO:00002003...
AGTTGATGAAATCCAATCTGAGAAATGAGATCAAGTCGTACATCGTCCGTCAGGGAATGACCATGCAGGAGGTGGTCGATTTGCTGCGGGACGAACACGGCTGGTCTGACAGCGTTTCCAACCTTTCAAACAAGCTCCAGCGGGAGTCCCTGCGCTATGTCGAAGCTGTCCAGCTTGCCGACGCGCTGGGCTATGAGATCGTCTGGCAGAGGCGGAAGTGAGGAGGATGTTCACATGACAGATGCAGAAAAGAAGCTGTTGCAGGCGCAGCACCGACTGGAGGAAGCACAGGCGCAGGATCGCGTCAAGGAGCGAAAAGCCCGCACTCGCAGGCTAATTCAGGAGGGGGCGATTTTGGAGAAAGTGCTGCCGGAGGCACGGACGATGGAGCTGCCTGCGCTGGAGGGGTATCTTTCACGGAAGCTGGGAAAACAAATCTAAATTTCAGATGGGAGGTCTCCGGGAAACCGGGGGCCGCCCTCTTTTTCCCCCGAAGGGCGCACTTACTCACCACCTGTAAAACAGGCGGTGGTATGCCTGCGGCATCGTGCGCTCTCCGAGGGGGATTTCGCTTTCTGCGGAAAGCGACAGACAATGCTACAGCATTTGCGGATGCTGCTGTCATCGTCTGCGCGATTGGGCAAATACTGTCGCTTCAACCGACGCTATTTTCCAACCGCCTGCGCAAACCTGCCACCGGCAGCTTTGCCGCAGAGATGGACAGGCGTTCAGCCCGTCCATTTTCTCTTTTGCGAAAGAGAAACAGAAAAAAGAAAACGAGGTGAACGAACGATGGCAATTTATCATCTGGAAGCAAAGGTGGTCAGTCGGGGCGCGGGACGCTCCGCAGTGGCCGCCTCCGCTTATCTGAGCTGTTCCCGCCTCTACAACGATTACGACGGGATACAGCATGACTACACGAAAAAGCAGGGGCTTGTCTGGCAGGAGGTTTTCCTGCCGGAGTACGCCCCGCAGGAATGGCAGGATCGGGAACAGCTATGGAACGCCGTAGAGGAAGTGGAGACTGCGAAGGACAGCCGGTTGGCGCGGGAGTTCGTGGTTGCGCTTCCAATAGAATTGAGCCGTGAGGAGCAGGTCGAGTTGCTGCAAGAATTTATCCGGGAGCAGTTCGTATCAGACGGGATGTGTGCTGATGCTGCCATCCATGACACCGATGGTCACAATCCTCATGCCCACATTCTGCTGACGGTGCGCCCGCTGGATGAACGAGGCAAGTGGCAGTACAAGACCGAGAAAGAATACCTCTGCATGAAAAACGGCGAGGAACGCGGTTTTACTGCCGCTGAGTTCCGGGCGGCGCAGAACGAGGGTTGGGAGAAACAGTACCCTTACAAGGTTGGCAAAAAGAAGGTGTACATGACGCCATCTGCTGCCGAGGCGCAGGGGCTTGTCCGGGCTGACAAGCATCCCAAAAGCACCCGTTACGGCAGGCAAAATCCTGTCTCCGAACGCTGGAATAGTGAGGAGCAACTTGTGACATGGCGGGCGGCATGGGCTGACGTCTCCAATCGCTATCTGGAACGCGCTGGGCGGGAGGAACGCATTGACCACCGCAGTAACGCCGCACGGGGGCTGGATGAGATTCCCACCATCCATGAGGGTGTGGCAGCGCAGGCGTTGGAGCGTAAAGGAATCATCTCTGACCGCTGCGAACTGAACCGGCAGATCAGGGCAGACAATGCGCTGCTGCGGGAGCTGAAAGCACAGGTAAAGAAGCTGCTGCAAGCGGTTAGGAATACCATCCCGTCCCTTGCTGAAACGATGGAAAATGTGCGGAGGAATATACTGATTTTCTGCTACCAGCTGGGGCATATCCGCAAAGGGAAATACAATGTGAAGCGGAATCTGGAAGCGGCAAAGCCGGAACTGGAACGCTATACTTCCCTTGTGGGCGAGATCAAGGAGAAATCCAAAGAGCGCAAAACGCTCCTTGTGGAAAAGAAGGACACGCCGCTGTGGAATGTCCCGAAAGCGAAGAAGCTGGCCGCCCGTATTGAGGAACTGACCGAGCAGATCGAGGAATTGCAGAGCGAGAAAAACACCATACTGCAATATTTAAGCTGTGCCGATGACACTGGCATTCCCACCGTGCGAAAAGAGATCGCCGCACAGGAGAACAGCTTGCAGAAAATATTACGGCAGGAAGAAAAGTACGCTGCCGAGTTGGATTTGGCGCTCAAAGAGTACGCCGAGTTGCAGGAACAGGCAAAGGAGTTTGACCCGATAGAGCTTTACAACACAAGGCAGGAGTTGCGTCCCGATAAGGAGCGGGATGCAGCTGCCCGGATTCAGAAAGCCTATGGGGAGAAATATAGCCCACAGCTTTTGGCAGAGGGCTTGCGGGTTGTTTCCTCTTTGCTGGATGAGTATGGCGAGGAACGCTCCATTCGGGAACATATCCGGCGGGTAGAGATAGGGAACCGGCGTAGACAGAGAGATCATCAGCCGAAGAAAAAGAAAAATCGGGATTGGGAACGATGATTCAAAAGTAAGAATCAATATTTTATGATGAAAGGACTTATCCGTTTGATTTTTGCGGGTAAGCCCTTGCTTGTTTATTTACTGAAATTAAAGGAGGAACTATATGGAAGTTTACGGATATGTGCGCGTATCCAGCACAGATCAAAACGAAGATCGTCAGCTCATTGCGCTAAGAGAACAAGGTGTTGACGAGAAAAAAATTTTTACCGATAAACAATCCGGCAAGGATTTTGAACGCCCAAACTACAAGAAACTGGTAAGCAAGCTGAAAGCTGGCGACTTACTTTATATCATCAGCATTGACCGCTTGGGGCGCAATTATGAAGAAATTCAAAAACAGTGGCGGCTGCTAACCAAAGATATTGGTATTGATATTTGCGTGTTGGATATGCCGATGTTGGATACCCGCAACGGGAAAGATCTTATGGGAACATTCATTGCAGACCTTGTGCTTCAGATTCTTTCCTTTGTAGCGCAGAGTGAACGTGAAAACATCAAGAAGCGTCAGACAGAAGGTATCGCTGCTGCAAAGGCGAAGGGTGTAAAGTTTGGCAGACCAGAAAAAGAGGTTCCCGATGATTTCGGGAAAATCGTGAGGTCATGGGAACAGAAGAAGTCGTCGTTTGAAGAAGTTTTGAAGAAGTGCGGCATGAGTGAAGCTACTTTTTACCGCAGATTGCGTGAATACAGACTGATTAAGAATAGTAAAGAGTCTTGAAAATACTTTAAGCTATCAAAAGGTGTACCTTTTGATAGCCACAACAACACAGTATAAAGTATACTCGAAAACCAAGAAAATGCAAGTACTTTGCCGAAAATTGTGGGGAAATTTTCATTTTGCTGGAGCTATGCGGAATCATCTTTTTGAGAATTTCATGCAAAACTGCTATTGTCAAAAGGTACACCTTTTGACAATGTCCATTCAAACAATCAGTCGGGAGGATGGAAAATGGCATTTTTTGATAATTTGGGGAAAAAGGCATCAGAAGCAACTGCAAAAGCTATGCAGAAAGCTCAGGAGGTATCTGAGATTTCAAGGGTCAAATCGCTCATTTCGGAAGAAGAAAAGAAAATTAATGCTACATACTATCAAATTGGCAAATTGTATGTTTCCGTGCATGGAGCAGATGGTGAAGAGGATTTTTCGGGAATGGTTGCCACAATCCTTGAAGGCGAGCAGAAAATCAATGACTACCGTAGACAGATTCAGAACATAAAAGGTGTCCAGCACTGCGAGAAATGCGGTGCGGAGGTGGCACGAGGTGTTGCTTTTTGCAGTGCCTGTGGAGCGCCTATGCCCAAAGTTGAAAATCCCCTGCCTGATGATGTCATCAGGTGCGAAAGCTGCGGAACGATGGTAAAGCGGGGTATGCGCTTCTGCACTTCATGCGGCAAACCTATGGCGCTTCCAACAGCACAAGATACCCCTCCTCTAAATGCGTCAGAGGAACCCTCCACTAAAAAAGTTTGTCCAAGCTGTGGGGCAGAAATAGAGGGTGACGTTGCGTTCTGCACAGAATGCGGAACAAGCCTATAAGAGGAGGAAGCGAGGCATGTTTAGAAAAATCGCAAGCATTTTGCTGGTTTCTTTATTGGTGATATCCATGTTGACTGCATGCTCTTCTACTGTCGATGAGCCATGTATGTATTGCAATCACAGCCCATCTAAAGAATACGAAAAGAGCGATGGAACTTCCGTGTATGTCTGTGAGGATTGCAGCAGCGAGTGCATGATCTGCGGCAGAGAAAAAGCCACGAAACATTACGAAAGCCTGCTGGGTATTGTTTTTGTATGTGATGATTGCTATAAAACAGCAACAGGCAAATAAAAAGGAAAGAGAGAGGAAAAGAATATGCAAAAGACAAAATTAGAGATTTCTGTTGGTCTGTTGGGTGCCGCTATCTATTTTACAAGCTAATTTAGCGGCTATTTGGTGCCGGTTATCTTGACTGGCTATGTACTTCTGTTTGAAGAGAATGATTGGTTGAGGAAGAATGCAGTGAAAGCTGTGTCCTTAACAGTGTTTTCCTCTTTCGTTGTCGTAGTAATCAACTTGATTCCTAACGCAATTAGCTTTATCAATTATATCGTTTCTATGTTCGGCGGTAATTTCCATATCGCATTTATTTCTAATTTGGTAAATGCCGTAACAAGTGCAATTGATATTATCGAAAAGGTTCTATTCATTGGTCTTGGCCTGAAAGCCCTGAATCAGGGAAGCATTTCTGTCCCTGTTGTTGATAAGCTGATTAACAAGTACATGTAATGTGTCAAGGGGCAGAGAACAGCACAAATGGTCTGTTTCCTGCCCCTTTATCGTTGAAGGGAAAGTGAGGAAGAAAACAATATGGCTAAATTCTGCGGAAAGTGTGGCGCAAAGTTAGACGAAGCCACTGGATTATGCCCCAAATGTGATGTGGAGAAGTTGGCAAAACTATCTTCGGAATCTTTAAAAGAGAAAGAAAAGCAGGAAGTGAGCGCTGAGTCAGAAAAGCCGTTAAGCAAAAAGGATATAAGAAGGAAGAAAAAGGCGGACAAAAAGGCTTCCAGAAAAGCCAGGAAGAAAGAAAAGCGGTCCGGGTGGTCTACTGGCAAGAAAGTACGCTACTTTTTCTTGAAGTTTGTTTTGGTTGTCCTGCTCTTAGGTGCGTTGGGTGCAGGCGTGACAGGTGCACTTGTGTATTTTAATGTTGTCGATATTCCTGCCGTGGAAAGTATTTTAGGAAAATTAGGTTTATCTCCCAATGAAATAGAGATTTCAAATCTCTATAAAAATTATAGTGAAATTAATAACCAGGCAATTGAAATCGAAAAAAAGTATTCCATCAATGGCTCTGTATCTAAAGAACAACTGCCACCGCTTCTAAAAGAATTATCGGTATTGGCTGAACAGTATAAGGAGCAAGGAATTATTGAAAGATATGACATAGAAGAAACCAGTATTTTTATGAAATTTAAATCAGGAGTAGGGTATCTTTATGAGCCTACAAATAAAGAAATTATGTCTGGTGACCAAGTGGGTAGTATATTAACTGTTGAACCATATGCAACTTCTAAAGAATTTTTAGCACAGTATATCTTAGGCGGAAAAAGCCCAGATAAGGCTGCAAAAAAAATTGCAGATTCATTGCCAGAACTGTATTCATTTGATAATAATCACAATCAAGATAAATTCTTAATCGAAGATGTGGAACGCTTGGGAAAAAACAAAATCATAATATGGTATGGTCATGGAGGATATATAAAAGAATACGGTTCTGTTTTAGGCACATCTGTTTCAAATAAGGATAAGGCATCTTTGTCAATATATAAGGAAGAACTTTCAAATGGAGAAATGGTATTAGGGAAAGATTGCTTTTGTTTATGTCCGTTATATTTAGATAAACATATTCCTGATAATTCATTAAAAGACTCTATGGTCTATTTAGCAGCTTGTGAAAGTGGTAGAGATAATAGGTTGGCAGAGGTGTTTTTACGCAAGGGAGCGAGGCTTGTTGTTGGCAATACGCGGAGCATCTTTACACGATATAATCTTTACATGATGTATGATTTTATGTCAGGACTAACAAATACACATGAGGATACCACTTATTGGACTGCGGAAGATGCATTGAAATATGCGAAAGAGCAAAATGGGGAAACAGACGGAAAAGTCATATTCTATGGAGCGGAAGTTAGACTTATATACCCAGATAATGAAAGTGAATATCGTTTAAAGCCTGTAGTGCCAGATGATTTTGAGCACAATCAAATTTTTAATAAAAAAATTCCGGTGGAAGCTGTCAAATATAACGGGCACTACTATTATGTGTATGATGTTGATACTGTTACAGACTGGAGTGCGGCGCAAGAGTATTGTGAAGCAAAAGGGGGGTATCTTTCCACGATTACCTCTCAAGAGGAGAACGATTTCCTTTACAACTATATACATCAATGCGGATATGAAAGTGCCTATTTCGGGCTGACTGACGAAGGTTCAGAGGGAACATGGTCGTGGTGCAACGGAGAACCCCTATCCTATGTTAACTGGGCGGATGGAGAGCCTAACAATGAAAACGACAGCGAAAATTACGGAATGCTCTATTGGAAGTATACCGATGGTGCATGGAACGATGGCGACTTCGGACATATGACGGATAGCGGTGGAACAGCGTTTATTTGCGAGTGGGGCGAGTATTCAAGCGACCCCGGTGGACAAAAAATGAAGAATATAGGCGCTCAAGAAATCCATGACAACGATCAACTCGCGACAACAGGAATATTAACAGAGCGCATGTATGAGATCAACTCACAAAACAAAGGGAAAGCCTTTATTTTGCAATTAGATACTCCTTCAAATGCACTGCTGTATTCTACTGATTTAGGATATGATGGAGATCAGGAAAATGTCACTGAAATACAAATAAATTTCTTGCCGAATGTTACTGCAGAAGATTATTTGAATCAAAGGGTTACGGTTAAAGGGACGGTAATGTTTGGGCACACGGGTCATCATCTGACAACAGTTATTCTAATGGATGCAGAAATTCTGGAGACGATGCCTGTTAGAACCACCTCCGATGAGCGCGATATTGTCCTTGTTCTTGATGTTTCGGGCAGTATGTCAGGAACGCCAATAGCGGAAACTCAAAAAGCATCTACCAAATTTGTCAACACTATTCTTGACGAAGATGCAAGTGTTGGCGTTGTCACATACGACAATAGCGCATATGTGCTATCGGATTTTTCTGTCAGTAAGGACTCTCTTACCTCAGTTCTCTCTGATATATATAGTGGTGGCGGAACAAATATTGAATCCGGCCTTTCCGAAGCCCGAAGAATGTTGAGCACAAGCGGCGCCAAAAAGAAAATCATTGTTCTTATGAGTGATGGCGAACCGAACGACGGTAAGGAGGGCGATTCCTTAATTGATTACGCTGATGAAATCAAGAATGATGGTATTATCATCTACACACTGGGCTTCTTTGAAAGCCTTGGCAGCTACAAATCTTCCGCTCAAATATTGATGGAGGACATTGCCAGCGATGGTTGCCACTACGAAGTTGCCAGTGCGGATGATTTGGTATTCTTCTTTGAGGACATGGCGGATCAGATCAATGGGCAGAAGTATATTTACATCCGTATCGCCTGTCCGGTGGATGTTAGTGTTACATATAACGAAGAAACGCTCTGCTCTGATGAGGATGAATTAAGGCTTAGAACTGATTTTGGTACATTGACATTCGAGAAAAACGAAGATGAAACCGATAATGATGACCGAATCAAAGTCCTGAGATTGAAAGAAGGCGTGGATTATGATGTTGAAATAGTTGGAACCGGACACGGTATTATGGATTACACGATTGGCTTCATGGATGAAAATGGTGATTACAGTGATTTCAGACGATTTGAAAACATTAAAATTACAAGAAGAACCAAAATTGATACCGTCGCGTCCGTTTCTGATGAAAGCGTACTTAAAATCGATGAAGATGGTGATGGAAAATACGACTTGAAACTACGAGCAACTGAAAACGGTTATGGTGAAGAGGTAGATAATTCTATTGTGCTCTATGTGATTGCTGGTGGCAGTGCGGTACTGCTTCTGCTGATTATCATTTTAGTCAGCAAGAAGAAACACAGAAACAAAAAGATGAAGGAGAAAAACTGATATGGCAAAGTTTTGTGGAAATTGTGGTGCACAGTTGGATGACAATGCGAAAGTCTGTGGTCAATGTGGAACCCCAGTTGGGACACTTTCTGCGATTCCGAGTGTGAAAATCGTTGACCCAGAAAAACAGAAAAAGACAAAGAAGACACTTAAATTGATTTGCGGCCTGATTGCAATCCTTGTAGTGGCAATTGTTGCAATCAATATTGTATCCAACTTTACCGGATGCAAGGGACTCCTTCGCAAAGTTATGAACGCCTATGAGAATTACGATATCGATAAGATAGTTTCCCTGTCCAGTGATATGTATTACTATGGTGAAGAAGATTGGGTCGAGTACTATTTTGAATACAGTTTGGGCGAGGATATGGATTACTTTGAGGCCTATGTGGGGCATGATTACAAACTGCGATATGACGTGCAGGATATTTATACGCTTCCTGAACGCAAACTGAGAAGCATATTGGATACAGTAGAAACCAGCTTTCCGGATTATGATGTCAGTTCCATCTCACAGGTTAAAATCGCAGATGTAGAGGTTACGGCCAAAAAGGGGGCGGCGTCTACAAGTATAGCTGTCCAAGTTACGATGGCAAAGGAAAATGGAAGTTGGAAACTTTTGTATATCGACTGAGGGGGATTTCATATGCGAAATCATAAGTGGATAGTATCCTCAATACTACTTTTAATCGTTCTGACTCTTTGTTCCTGCGGAGTGAAAGATGAAACCGGTATCGTCAAAAATCTGCTGAAAAGCAAAGCTTTGGAATCAGACTATACCAATTCAAGTAATATGAACAACTATTTACGAAGTATGCGTGGATACACGGGGCGGCCAACTTTTGTTTTTGATGAGAACACTGTTTATTTTGAAGATATAGCGAATTATTATACCTTAAGAGATGACGATGACTTTGTAACTTATCTGCCAAGGCAACAAGTTACTCGCTATGAAGATCTGGATGCTGTGGAAAGCGTGATACATGGCGTAATCATTGACAGTGTTCTTTATAACGGGGAGCAGAGTGTTATTTATTCTGCAAATAAAAATGGCGAAATGGCCGCTTGGCAGATATCCATGAAAAAAGAGAGTGATGAAACCTTATATATTGTAGGGCATCCTTTGCCATATAAAGGCGATTTCTATTTCGTTCAAGATGAAACCCTATATCGTTGTAGCGGTAATAAACTGGAATACTACGGGAGATCCGATGACGAAGAACTCTTCGTTGCGAAGAGCGTAGAAAAAGTTTTTGACTCAATAGATGTAAATTACTTTGGGATTTTCTCCAATACAGCGGTCATAATCGACAGCGGCGACCAAATATGGACGCTCGATCTCTCATCAAATAATGCTGTTTGCGTCTTTGAAGGAAATGACTTTTATACAGGAGGATGTTGCATTGACGATGGATATATTTACTATGTAGTTGATTCTGGCAAAGCAGGTGAAGGCAACTTAGCAAGAGTCAAGTTTGATGGTACAGGGCGAGAAACTAATTTGCTGACTTTTAATGATGATATATTAATGGATTATGTGTTTAATGTATCTAATGGAAAACTCTACTTTTTGCAATACAGTAAGCTAAATGAAGAATATGTTCTCTGTATGGCACCGACATCAAATCTCTCTGCTCAAGTGGCCTTGGCATATGGCGCTGGTCATGGGATAGATGAGTGGGTGTCCGAGCTTTACCCTAATGGAGAATGGGTTTATTACGGGTCACAGGAAAAAGGATTTTGGAGAGCGAAGACGGATGGGACACTCGTTGAAAAAATTCAGGAATTCAACAACGAAAACATAGGTGAGAATGTGAAACAGCTTACTGTCGACGTAAAGGAACAAGTTTCAGATTTTGTTTTCGAGCGATATGAACTGTCCCCAAGCGGCAACCCCAGTGCCATTGGAGGATATTGCGGTGCTGAGCTTGAAGGGAAAAACGCCTCATGGAAACTCGAAAATGGTGTTTTGACGATTTCGGGCAGCGGGGACATGATGGATTTAGACAGCTATGATAGCCAACCGTGGGCAAATGTGCGTTTTGATATTACTTCAATTGTTGTAGCTGATGGAATTACATCTATTGGGGATGAATGCTTCAGGAATCTCTCGAATGTCACGCAGGTAACGTTTCCTGATTCACTTGCTCGGATAGGCAGGGATGCATTCCTTTTTACATCACTCGAAGAGATTAGCTTTCCAAGCAGCCTTACATGCATCGGAGAATCCGCTTTTTGCAATCTCTCAAGTATTGCTGGTGAGTTGATGCTTCCTGACAGCGTTACCGAAATTGGCAAAGGGGCTTTCTATGGATGCACGGGACTAACAGGTGAATTGCATCTCCCAACTTCCCTTTGTTCGATTGGGGAAATGGCCTTTAAGGACTGCTCTGGTTTCACAGGCGAACTTATGATACCGAGCGGCGTAAAAAAAATAGCGCAGGGAACATTCTCAGGTTGCTATCAGTTAAGCGGCACAATTACTCTTTCGGAAGGCGTAGAAATTGTTGAACAAAATGCGTTTCATGGCTGCTCTCAAATTGAAACTATAGATCTGCCATCTACTATAGAGCAGATCGAGAGCTTGTCTTTTAGCCAATGCCCCGGTGTACAAAATATATTGTGTCACGGGTCATTAGATACTGTCAGCCTCCGAAATTTACCTTACGGCATAAAAATTGTATATACTGATTGAAAGAATGTCCTCAGTGATAAGGCGGGGAGTGCAGATGGTCATTGTCGCAGTATTACAATAAGTATAAAATTTTAAGGGGGCGTGGGAACAAGTTTCCCGCGCCCCCTTCTTTTGAAGATTGTTGGGTAAGCACCTTTTGGGAACTTATTCAGATATGTATGATTGCAATATAAAAATAATGCAGAAGTGGCAAGGTTCTTGCGCCATAGCCTATTAGATGCGCTTTCACAGAAAATCCCCTTGACAAATCTCATCTCAAAAACTTATCCTGCAAAAGTACGCCGATGAGAATGGGTTCCAGAACACCAGATTTTATGTGGACGATGGCTATTCCGGCACGAATTTCAATCGCCCAGCCTTTGAACAGATGATGGATGACATGAGCAACGGCGACATCGCCGTCATCATCACAAAGGATCTTTCCCGCCTTGGAAGAAACCAACTGCACACCGGTCTTTATATCGAGGAGATATTCCCTTCCAATGATGTGCGCTACATCGCTGTCAACGACAATGTTGACACCAAGTATGAAAACAGCAACGAGCTGATGCCTTTCAAGAATTTGTTCAATGAGTGGCACGTGCGGGACTGCAGCCGCAAGGTGCGGAATGTAGTGAACGCCAAGGCACAGCGGGGAATCCGGGTGGGGACACGAACTCCTTACGGCTACCGCAAGGGTGCAACCAAGGACTCTCCTCTGTTGGTGGATGAGGAGGCGGCGGCTGTCGTCAAACGCATCTTCGCCATGTGCGCCGGCGGAATGGGACCAGCCCAGATTGCAAAGCAGCTCAAGAAAGAATGCATCTACAGTCCATCCATGTACGCCTATACGAAATTCGGCACATCCCATTCCGGGCTGAATGCAGAGCGGCCCTACAACTGGACTGGCGACATGGTGGCGGATATGCTTCAGAACATGGTCTACCTTGGGCACACGGTCAACCTTCGCTACAGCACCAAGTCCTACAAGGACAAAAAACGATGTGAACGCCCCAAATCAGAGTGGCTTATCTTTGAGAATACTCATGAAGAGCTGGTGGATCAGGAAACCTGGGATATCGTACAGGAGGTGCGATCTCATAAGCGCCGCCGCACGAATATGGATGAGCAGAATATGTTCTCTGGATTGGTGTATTGTGCGGACTGCGGTAAGCCCATGGTATTGCACCGGGCGCACACCATGAAGCCGGAACAGAATCATTTCACCTGCCGCACCTACAAGAAGGACGGGGCAGAAGTGTGTAGCGCTCACTATATCCGGGAAGTGGCACTGAAGGAAATCGTGCTGGAAACAATCCGCAGAGCTACAGAGTTTGCCAGGAGCGACCCGGAGCGGTTCGCCGCATATATTCAGCAAAAGCAATCTACTGAGGTGGCAAAGGAGATCCGGGTGGTGGAACGGGAATTGTCCACGATGCGGAAACGGGATGGCGAACTGGATGTAGTGTTCAAGCGGATGTATGAGGACAGCGCCTTGGGACGGGTGAGCAATGAGCAGTTCCGTTTGCTGTCTGAGGCATACTCCAAGGAGAAAGCGCAGCTGGCTGAAGCCATCCCTGCCACGGAGGAGCGCCTGGAGAAACTACGCAGTAGCATGGCCAACGCCAAGAACTTCATCGCCAAGGCCAGAAAGTTCACCGACATGACGGAACTGACCCCGGAACTGCTCCGCACCTTTGTGGCGAAAATCATCGTGTATGAGAAAGAGGTCAAATACTCCAAGCACGCACCGCAGAAAATCCACATCTGTTTTCGGGACTTCAACCTCAACGAGACAGACGATATGCTTCTATGCGGAGAGACAACAGAAAAGGCAGACAGTACAATTGCACTGCCTGCCTAATCCGAGGACACGCTTCAAGGTACCCCTATCAGGAGTAGCGGAAGGGTGGTTCTTTTTTTGTGTGATGGTGGTGGGGACGATCCGTTTGCAGGGCGGCGTGAGGACACGCCGCCCTGCGGAGCAGCCAAAATCGCTCCGCGCAGGGTCTGCGGGCTTTCGAGGCGCGGGTGGGAAATTCCCGCTTTTTTCGTTATCGGAAACGTTACCGGCCCACGGCGCGGAGTTTGCAAATAAATGGCGATTTTTAACATATGTGTCAAGTATATTAGCAACATCTGAATTTCTTTTCTGTTTTATTAGCGCCAAATTTATGGAGATGGTGTTAACATAGGAGCATCTTTTTTCGACAGTCCGGATGTCGAAAGGAAATGACTGTAAAGGAGTGTGTTTTTGTGGCATCATTCATCATCGGTCTTGTCATCCTGATCGGAGGCGCGGCACTGTACGGACGCTTCTGCGAAAAAGTTTTTGGGCCGGATGACCGGAAGACCCCCGCGTACACCAAAGAAGACGGCGTTGACTTCGTCCCCATGAAGGGCTGGAGGAACAGCCTGATCAACCTGCTGAACATCGCAGGCACCGGCCCCATCATCGGGCCGATCCAGGGCATCCTGTTCGGGCCCATCGCCTTCATCACCATCCCCATCGGCAACATCATCGGCGGCGCCATGCACGATTATTTCTCCGGCATGATCTGCCTGCGGGACGGCGGCACCCAGATGCCGGAAATGATCCGGCGCTATTCCACCAAGGGCATCTATAAGTTCTACAACGTGTTCGTGTGCGTGATGCTGCTGCTGGTGGGCGCTGTGTTCATCTACACTCCCGGCGACATCGCCGCAACGCAGGTGTTCAACCTCAGCGGCAAGGCCAACGACCCCACCACCTGGATCATCTACGGCGTGATCTTCCTGTACTACCTGATCGCCACCGTGTTCCCCATCGACGCCATCATCGGCAAGATCTACCCCATCTTCGGCGGCATCCTGCTGTTCTCCGCCATCGGCGTGTTCATCGGCATCTTCGCCAATGGTATGCCCCTGCTGAACGTCTGGGACGACTGGTCTGCCCCCGTGCTGGCACTGGGCGACGGCACCTTCACCTATGCTTCCTACTTTGAGAACGGACACTTCCTGCCCATCTTCTTTGTGACGGTGGCCTGCGGTATTCTGTCCGGCTTCCACTCCACCCAGACCGCTATTATCTCCCGCACCATGAAGAGCGAGCGTCAGGGCCGCAACACCTTCTACAACATGATGGTGCTGGAGGGCTTCATCGCCATGGTCTGGGCTGCCGGCGCTATGGGCGTGTACAACCTGGCGCTGCAGGAGCCCAACGCCTCGCTGGCCACCGGCACCGTGGGCGTGGTCTGCAAGTACCTGCTGGGTCATGTGGGCGGCATCATCGCCCTGATCGGCGTCATCGTGCTGCCCATCACCTCCGGCGATACGGCGCTGCGCGCCCTGCGTCTGAGCCTGTCTGAGACGCTGCACATCGACCAGTCCACCAACGGCAAGCGCGTCAAGCTGGCGCTGCCCATCTTCGCGCTGGTCATCGCCATCCTGGTGTTCGCCAAGGTCAACAACAACGGCTTCATGATCCTGTGGCGCTACTTCGCATGGGCCAACCAGACGCTGTCCCTGTTCGCCTTCCTGAGCATCACCGCGTGGATGTTCGAGAACGGCAAGGGCAAGTGGGCGTGGATGCCCATGATCCCCGGCGGCTTCTACACCTTCATCTGCATCACCTACATCGCCAACGCGCACATCGGCTTCAACATCCCCTGGACGCCGGCCTACATCATCGGCGTGGCCTGCGCGGTGGCCTATGTGGTGGCCTGCTGCATGTACGGCAAGAAGCGTGCTGCCAAGCTGGCGCTGAAGTAAGCTTTTCCCAAGGCATTTCCGGATAAAGAGCCAGCCCCGTCCGACGGACGGGGCTGGCTTTACGTCTGGGGGATCACGAGAACAGATGAGTGAGACGGGTCATGGGGATCTGGTCGGTGTCGTAGCCGTAGGTCTTGCCGCCGGGGAAGGTGCAGCGGAAAAAAGGCCCTTCCGTCCAGTCGTTGGCGGGGTTCTCCAGCGGCACCTGCCAGATGTCCAGCGTGGTGCCGTCGCCGTAGTCAACGGTGATGAGGGGCGGATCGGCGGGAGCCGTCCCGGTGCGGCCGGCACCGGCCATGCTGATGAGCCGCAGCAGATCGCTGAGGTCGTTGGCATCGGCGGAGGCGGCGGCGCCGTCCACGGTGACGGTGAACGCGCCGCTGCCGCGGGCGTGGCGGGTGGCATCGGTGAGGGCGGAGAAGCAGGCGCGGTATTGCAGCTGGTAGCGGCAGGCCCAGACGCCCAGCGCGATCACCGCCGCAAACACCGCCGCCGCGATGAGCAGGGGCTTGCGCAGGGTCTTTTCCTTTTTGCGGCCCGGGCCGCTGCGATCCACAGCATCGTACAGTCCCATAGGCGTACCTCCTTTTTGTTGTTGGGTACAGTATAGCAGGCCGGACGGGGGAAAGTCCAGCAACCTCAGGTTGTCAGGCGGCGGTTTTTGCGGAAAATATACGCAACCTCAGGTTGTCAGAGCAAAAAAATAAGACCTGCCGGTCAGGCAGGTCTTATTCGTTTCCCAATTACTCGGTCACGAAGGGCAGCAGAGCGATCTGACGGGCGCGCTTGATGGCCTCGGTCAGCTGACGCTGATGCATGGCGCAGGTGCCGGTGGTGCGGCGGGGCAGAATCTTGGAGCGCTCGGAGATGAAGCGGCGCAGCTTGGCAGCGTCCTTGTAATCGATGCACTCGCACTTGTCCACGCAGAACTGGCAAACCTTCTTGCGACGCTTGCCGGCGCCGCGGGCGGGTCTATTTTCGCGTTCCATAGCCATGGAAGTATCCTCCTTTATAAAGTGTCATGTGCCGGGGGCACATCAGAACGGCAGGTCGCCGTCCTCCTCATCGATCTCGGCAAATCCGGAGGAGCCGCCGCCCACAGGGGCGCTGTATCCGCCGGCGGGCGCGGTGTAGGCCGGTGCGGAATAGCCGCCCATGTCGCCTGCGCTGTCGCGCTTGGAATCGCCGAAATAGATGTTGTCGGCAACCACCTCCGCGCTGCGGCGGTTGTTGCCGTCCTTGTCAGTCCAGGGACGGATCTGGAGCCGGCCCTCCACGATGGCCATGCGGCCCTTGGTGAAGTACTTGGCAACGAACTCGGCTGTGGAGCGCCATGCGACCACATCGATGAAATCCGTCTCCTTCTCGCCGGACTGGGACTTGAAATCACGATCCACAGCCAGCGAAAAGCTGGTGACAGCAGTACCGGACTGCGTTCTGCGCAGCTCCGGGTCACGGGTCAGACGACCCATGATGAAGATCTTGTTCAGCATAGCTGCTCTCCCTTACTCGCCCTTGCAGACGATCATGGAACGCATAATACCCTCGGTAATGCCCAGGATACGATCCAGCTCCTTGGGGAACTCGGGGCCGCTGGTGAAGCTCATCAGCACATAGTAGCCCTCGGTCTTGTAGTCGATGGCGTAGGCGAGACGACGCTTGCCCCACTCGTCGACTACCACGTTGGTCGCATGCTGCTCTGCCAGAGTCTGGAACTTTGCCACGGTGGCGGCAACAGCCTCCTCACCCTGTGCAGGGTCGATGATGTAGACGACCTCGTAGTTGGCGGAAATCTTAGCCATACTTTTGCACCTCCTTTTGGACAAATGGCCCTCATTCTCAGATGAGAGCAAGGATATGCCCGCAATACGCGAGCTTATTTATTATACCGGATTTTCCAAGGGAGTCAAGTGGTTTTTCCGATATTTTTTCGGTTTTTCCGGGGCTTCAGCGGTTTTGCAGGTAGTTTTGCAGGGCTTTGCTCTTTTCCAGACGCCACAGAAGCAGCAGGCCCAGTCCGTAGCAGGCCACGAGCTCCCCCGCGCCCACGGTCAGGGCGTTGAAGGCGTAGGCGGGCCAGAAGGCAGCGGATGTGCCGGCCTGCTCGTAGGACAGGACAAGGCCCACCAGCACCATGTTGGCCAGCACCGGCGGCAGCGGCGCCAGCCACTTCTTTTTGCAGCGGGCGGTGAGCAGCGCGGCCAGCAGCGTGGCGGCGGAGCCCACCACGACGTCCAGAATGCCGTAGGGGCTGAGGAGGTTGGCGATCAGGCAGCCCACGCCCAAGCCCCACGCCGTCTCCGGCAGCAGGAAGGGCAGGACGCACAGCGCCTCGGAAAAGCGGCACTGGATGGGGCCGTAGGTAATGCCGAAGATGGAGCCGAAAATGCTCAGAACGGCATAAGCCGCGCCGACGATGGCGGCGCAGGTCAGTTGACGGGTATGCAGCTTCACGAATCCATATCCTCCTCATAGGTGTACCAGCCGTTGCCGGCGGCGGCAAAGCCCTCCGTCTCCATGGCGGCGGTGAGGGCGTCATCGGCGGCATTGCCGCCGGCATCGGTGAGCGATGCCTGCACGCGGCCATCCTCCAGCGCGGTGACGGTGAGTGTGTAGCCCTGCGCCGTCAGGGTATCGGCGGCGCGGGCAAGGGCGTCGTCCATGGCGGACGGCGCGGCGGCGAACTCCACGCTCTGGTAGGGCGCTCTGTCCACGGCGTGGTCATCGGCGCTGTTCTCCGCGCTGTCGGTATCGGGCAGGCTGCTTTTCTGCTGGCTGTCCTGCTGCGCACCGTCGCCCAGTCCGCCGGCGGACGGCGCGCTCTGCATCATCCCGCCGTCACCGGCGGTATCCGCCGCCATGTCACTGGCATTCTTGCTGCCCAGACCGCCGCTGCGCAGCAGCGGGATCAGCGCCGCAGCCACCACAAGGCAGGCAGCGGCAGACAGCAGCCAGCGCCGGGCGGGCGAGGGCGTCCTTTTCTGCTGGGGCGTCTCGGCCACTCTGGCCATGACGCGGTCTGCGAAGCCGTCGGGGGGCAGCGCCTCCGACGCCAGCGCTTCGCGCAGCTTCTTATCAAATTCATCGAACATCGGGGTCATCGCTGTCCCTCCTCTCCTGCCGTTTTGACGGAGGCTGCGGCGGAAAGGTTCCCGCTGCCGGACAAGATCTCCTTCAGTCGGGCCTTGGCCCGGTTGATGCGGGATTTCACCGTGCCCTCGCTGACGGCCAGCGCCGCCGCGATCTCGCTGTAATCCAGTTCCTGCATATACCGCAGCAGCAGCACCTGACGGTGCTCCTCCGACAGGGTGGCCAGCGCCGCGCGGACGGCGGTCTGCGTCTCGCTGCGCTCTGCCAGCTCCTGCGGCGTATCGCCGCCGTCCGGCAGCTCCACGCCCTCCAGATCATCGGTGTCCCGGTGGCGCTTCTCACGGCGCAGGCAGTCGATGGCGGCGTTGGTGGTCAGGCGGTACAGCCATGTGGAGAGCCGGCTGTCGCCACGGAAGCGGGGCAAGCCCCGCCACGCGGCCAGAAACGCCTCCTGCGCCGCGTCCTCCGCCAGCGCCGCGTCGCCGCCGCACATCCGCAGCGCCAGACGGTACACCGGGGCCTGATACGCCTCCACCAGCTGGCGGAAGGCGTCCTGTTCTCCCTGCCCCGCCCGGCGGAGCAAGTCCTTTTCGTCTATCATCGCAAATCCCTCTGCACGCCCGCCGACACGCGGTACACATCCTCCAGCGTGTCCATGCGGACGATCTGTTCCTTATAATAATTGGCGTGGCTGACACCCTTGAGATACCAGCAGAGCTGCTTGCGGGCCTCCAGCACAGCGATGTGCTCGCCCTTGTCGGCGGCGGCCAGCTCCACCTGGCGCACCGCCGTGGCCCAGCGCTCCGCCAGCGGCGGCAGGGGCGGCACGGGCTGTCCCGCCAGCGCCGCCTGCGCCTGCGCGAATAGCCACGGGTTGCCGAAGCAGCCCCGGCCGATCATGGCCATGTCGGCCCCGGTGAACGACAGGATGCGGACGGCGTCCTCCGCCGTGAACACATCGCCGTTGGCGATGACGGGCACATGCACCGCCTGCTTCACCTCACGGATGGTCGTCCAGTCCGCCTGACCGGCGTACATCTGGGTGCGGGTGCGGCCATGCACCGTGATGGCGCTGACCCCCGCCTGCTCCAGCATCTTCGCCAGCTCCACGGCGTTGATGCTGCCCTTGTCCCAGCCCCGGCGCATCTTGACCGTCACCGGTACGGGACTGGCCTTCACCACCGCCTCGGCGATGCGGGCGGCCTTCTCCGGCTCCTTCATCAGGGCGGAGCCGTCGCCGTTGGCCACCACCTTGCCCACGGGGCAGCCCATGTTGATGTCGATGACCGCCGCGCCGGACACCTCCGCCGCGATGGCGGCGGCCTCGGCCATGCACCCGATATCGCTGCCGAAGATCTGGGCGGCGGCGGGGCGCTCGTTGCCCGCCAGCTTCAGAAGGCCGCGGCTCTTTTTGTCCTGATAGCACAGGGCCTTGGCGCTGACCAGCTCGGTGCAGCTCATGTCGGCGCCCAGCTCCCGGCAGATCTGACGAAACGCCAGATCCGTGACGCCGGCCATGGGGGCCAGATACAGTTTTCCGGGGATGTCGACGGTTCCGATGTGCATGGGGATGCTCCTTTTTGTGTTGGTGGGGGCGGCGCTTTGAGAATGTATTGTACCACAAAAAAGCCGGGTTGACAATCCGGTTTGCCCCCCGCGCGAAAAAAGAGAAAAAAGGTGTTGACATTCGCTGCGGTACTTGCTATAATAAGCAAGCTTGAGTTCCAAGACGAAAGCGCAGATGGCCAAGTAGTTCAGTTGGTTAGAACGCCAGCCTGTCACGCTGGAGGTCGAGG
>ENA-OZLS01000350-OZLS01000350.1-human-gut-metagenome-genome-assembly--contig:-NODE-350-length-19404-cov-9.224301_pt1 | contig 19404 bp, 12 predicted proteins | sample MGYA00243864_ERZ653793 | MGnify/ENA primary metagenome ERZ653793 (study PRJEB26926, sample SAMN06164605) | human gut metagenome | biome: ENVO:00009003; feature: ENVO:2100002; material: ENVO:00002003...
GAATTGTAATTGATGGTGAAGGTTCAAAGGTTATTTGCAAAGACTAATTTGAAAACAAGAGTTTGTCGAACTATCAGTTTGCTTTTACCTCTTGCAAATTAACACATTTCAAACGGTCTGCTTCGGCAGGCCGTTTGACTTTTCAAGGAGGTGTCCCAACATGGCAACCACGCGCCTGATGCCTCTGCACACCGGCAAAGGCCGCACGGTGGGACAGGCCATCAGCGCTATCATCGACTACACCGAAAATCCGCAAAAGACAGACGGCGGCAGGCTGATAACAAGCTGGCAGTGCGACAGCAGGATCGCCGATGCCGAGTTCCTTTTCGCCAAAAATCAATACACCCAAAAGACCGGCAGAGTGCGCGGCGAGGATGATGTGATCGCCTACCATCTGCGGCAATCCTTTGTTCCCGGAGAGATCACACCAGAGGACGCGAACCGTTTGGGCTGTGAGCTGGCCAAGCGCTTCACCAAGGGCAATCACGCCTATATCGTCTGCACCCATATCGACAAAGCTCACATTCACAATCATGTGATCTGGAACTCCACCGCGCTCAGCCAGACCCGAAAATTCAGAAACTTTTGGGGCAGCAGCCGCGCTGTGCGGCGGCTCAACGATACCATCTGCATCGAGAACGGCTACTCCATCGTGGAGAATCCGAAGCGCCACGGCAAGAGCTACAACAAGTGGCTGGGCGACAAAAAGAAGCCCTCCCACCGGGAGCGAATCTGCGCAGCCATTGACGATGCACTGGCGCAAAAGCCCGACAGCTTTGAAGCGCTGCTGGAGCTGCTGCGGCAGGCCGGGTATGAGGTCAAGGGCAAGAAAGTCCCGTCCCTGTTAGGCGGCGAACAGAAAAAGTCCATTCGCATGGATACCCTCGGCGACGGTTATACTCCCGCAGATCTTCGTGCGGTGATTGCAGGTGAAAAGGCGCATACGCCGCGAAAGAGCGCCGCAGCGCCGGTCAAACCGGAAAAGCGCAGCGGGAATCTGCTGGTGGACATTCAGACAAAACTACGCGCTGGCAAAGGTGCCGGTTATGCGCGTTGGGCGACGTTGTTCAATTTGAAGCAGATGGCACAGACGGTGGCCTATCTGCAAGACCATGAGCTTTTAGATTACGCCGTTCTCTCAGAGAAAGCGGCGGAAGCGTCCGCTCACTTCAACGAGCTTTCCGCAAGGATCAAGGCTTCGGAAACACGCATGGCCGAGATTGCGGTGCTGCGGGAGCATATTGTCAATTACGCCAAGACCCGCGATACCTACGTTGCCTATCGCAAGGCCGGGTACTCCAAGAAATTTCTTGCAGAGCATGAAAGTGAGATCACGATCCACAAGGCCGCAAAGAACTATTTTGATGGACTGGGCTTCAAGAAGCTGCCCACCATCAAGGCGCTGAATACCGAGTACGCCGAGCTGCTGGCGGAGAAGAAAGCGGCCTACGCCGACTACCGAAAAGCCCGTGAGGAAATGAAAGAGCTGCTGACGTCCAAGGCCAATATCGACCGTATTCTGGAGTTGGATAAGGAGCAGGAGGAAGCGAATGAACGACGGGAAAAAGAGGCGGAGCAGCGCTGAGCTGCCCGCCCACAAGCGATTTGAAAAATCGCGCAGCCGATGGATTTATCCATCGTTCCAGAACACAGTTTTTGTGTTCTGCGGGGATTGGGGCAGCGCCCCAACAAGCATGAAACAGGCGGGCTCCGTGTAAACGGAAACCGCCTGTTTTCGCAAAGTGGGTACCGCTTTGCATTGCTTGCCGCTTTCTTGCCCCCCCGTTCGTACCCCCGTATTTCCCCTCTACCCATACTACAATCTGAACAGAGTGTTTTGGCCAGTTTTCAGGAAATTATCGCAAAAATAGCGTGCGTTCAAAGAAAAGGTACAGCTTATTTTCTTCGTTTAATGTGACACAGTAAGAAGTGACAAGACTTTATAAGTAAACACCGAATCGCACAGCGCAGGCATTTTGGCCTGATGCTGTGCGATTTCTTTTTCACCTCACGAAATGCTGGCCTGCACAGCCGTTTGCTATGCAGCGCGTCTCATCCTTTGGGATGATTTACATTTCAGAACAGCCGCGTATAATATAATTTGAGATAGGTGGCAAAAGGCTTATGACAATCTCACTCTGTATCAAAGGGAGGGAAGAAATGACCGAAAATATCATCATAAAGCCCTCCGTTCAGAAACGGTTTGACAGCTTCATAGCGCATGGCAGAGTCCTTTTTTTCAGCGCGCCCTGCGGCTTTGGAAAGACCGTGCTGGCGGACGCGCTGCTGCGCGGGCGGAATGTGCTGCGGCAAAGCGCGGCAGACCCAGACTGCGCGATCCCACCGTCAGCGCAGGATTGGGACATTCTGCTGATTGACAATCTTCAGCTCATGCAGGAGGAAGCCGGGCAGCAGGCTCTTTGCGAATTGATTCGCTCAAGTCCGGAGCGCCGTTTCGTGCTGCTCTCGCGCGGTGTGCCGCCCGGCTGCCTGACGGCGTTTCAGTACACGGGGCTGATGACGGTGCTGGAGGCCGACGACCTGCTTTTTGACGCGGACGATGTGCGGCGACTGTTTCAGCTTTCGGGAGCAAATGTAACAGATAGCGAGATCGACGGAATTTTGAAAGAATCCGCGGGCTATCCGCTGGGTGTGGCCATCACGGCGCGGTGCATGTCCCCGGACAAGCCGTGGACACCGGAGCTGGTGGCGCGGGTGTTCCACGAGGTGTTCCTCTACTTTGAGACCGCCATCTACCGGCGCTTTGACCTGCCGGTGCGGCGCTTCCTGTTGGAGCTGGCTCCCTTTGAAAGCTTTGACCTAGAAATGGCGCGGATGGTCAGCGGCGATCCCCGTGCCGGCGAACGGCTGGACTGGCTTCTTCGATACACCACTATGCTGCGCTACGACGACTGCCAGCGCTTCCACTTCTGGTCGGGGTTCCGAGCTTTTCTCCGCTGGGAGATGGAACGGGAGTATACCGAGGAAAAGCGCAAAGCGCTCTTCAGCCGGGGCGGGCTGTACTATGAGCTGAAGGAGGACTACGCCCACGCCCTGGAATGCTACACCAGCGGCGGTGACCATTCCAAGGTCTCCGAGCTGCTGGTGCGCAACGCCGAGCTGCACCCCGGCATGGGTCACTATGCCGAGATGGAAAAATACTACCGCAGCCTGCCGGAGGCGGAAATTCTCGCCTCTCCCTCGCTGATGCAGGGCATGAGCATGCTCTGCGCGCTGGCGATGGACTACGAAGGCTCGGAGCGCTGGTACGGCGAGCTGCAAGCATTTGCCGAGCGCTGCGGCAGGCAGGACGCCGCCGGAAACCAGGCCCGCAGCCGCCTTGCATGGCTGGACATTTCTCTCCCCCAGCGGGGCGTGAACGGTCTGACGGAAACCATTCCCGCCGTGTTCCGGCTGCTGATGAACAAGGAAGTGACGCTGCCGTCCTTCTCCGTCACAAGCGCGCTGCCCAGCATCATGAACGGCGGCAAGGACTTTTCCGCATGGAGTAAAAAGGACGACCTGCTCTACAAAACCCTCCGTCTCCCCGTGGAGGCGGTGCTGGGGCGGGACGGCGTGGGTCTTGCGGACTGCGCCATCGCCGAGAGCAAGTTTGAAAAGGGGGAGGACGTGGCCGGTCGGATGCTGTCCCTTCTCCCACAGCTGAACGAGGTCCGCAACCGCGGCACGCCGGACATGGAGTTCGCCGTCAGTGGACTGCTGGCCCGCAGCCAGCTGGCAAGCGGACAGCCCGCCGACGCGCGGCGCACCATCGAGGTGCTCCGTGAATGCTTTGCCGAGCGCGGTTTGACACGCTTTCTGCCCAATATGGACGCCATGCTCTGCCGTATTGACATGCACACCGGCGACCTTGACGCGGCGGATGCGTGGTATCGGGAAAAAGCCCCGCGGGAGCCGACGCACCTGAACGTCATGCGGCGCTACCAGTATCTCACCCAGGCCATGGTGGAGCTGGAGGACGGCAGGCCGGACACGGTGCAGCTGACGCTTGCCCCGCTGGAGCCGTACATTCAAAACTGTGCCCGCATCATCGACGGCATTCACCTGAATGTCCTGACTGCCATTGCCCTGTACCGCAAGAAGGACGAGCGGTGGTGCGAGCGATTGACGGCGGCGCTGGACGCGGCAGCGGAGTACCGCTTCATCCGCACCATCAGCGTATACGGCACGGCGGTGCTGCCGCTGCTGGAAGTGCTGGACTGGGACGGCGACAAGGCATGGCGCAAGCGGCTGATGGCGGCGGTGCGGACGCAGGCGGCGCTCTACCCGCATTTCCTCGAACCCCGCCTTGCCCCCGGTGAGGAGTTGACGCCCACGGAGCTGCAAATTCTCCATCTGCTCTGCGCGGACAAGTCCAACGCCGAGATCGCGCAGATCATGGATGTGAAGCTGCCGACCGTGAAGACCCATGTCAGCCACATCCTCGGCAAGCTGGATGTGAAGCGCCGGGCAGAGGCCAAGACCGCCGCGAAAAAGCTGTGGCTCATTCCGGATGATCTGTAAAAGCTGTGCCTGTGCTAAAACGGGCTGAATATAAACCCTATACGCATATCCTAAAGGAGGATCTTATGAAAAAACGAGTATTGAGTATGCTGATGGCGCTGGCCCTGTGCCTGACGCTCTTGCCCGCGCCTGTGTGGGCGGAGGAGACGGAAAATAACATCGCGGCGCAGGCAAATACCGCAAATGTGGCGGAGGTCACTATCAACGGCAAGACCACGCCGTACACCGACATTGACGCGGCGTTTGCGGCGGCACAGCAGGCTGGCAGCGCCACGGTGAAGCTGCTGGCGGATGTAACCATCAGCCATGACGACTACTCCGGCATAGCGCTGAAGAAGGGCAACATCACGCTGGACCTGAACGGCAAGACCCTCAGCAAAAGCACGCGCGATGACAGCGGCTTTTTTGCGCGAAATGCCGTGTTCTGGCTGTCGCCTCCGGGAGCGACAACAAATGACGAATTTTTGGCGGCTCTCAAGACGCCTGTCCGCCTGACCGTTCAGGACAGCAGTGCTGATGGAAACGGCAAGATCGTGCAGCCCAACGGCGGCCCGGCGGTCATAGCGACCCTTAACACCATATTGACCGTGAATGGCGGCACCATTGAGAACGCATCTTCTGTAGATTTTGACGATGACTCTCACATGAAGCCCAACTGCGCCGTACTGCTGAGTGGCGGCGGTAAGGCTGTCATCAACGGCGGCACGCTGAGTGGTATGCGCGGCGTGGCGGTGACGGGCTATATTACCAAAGAGACAGAAGGCTTATACAAACAATATTACGGAATAGACGGGTACAATAATGATACCTACGGCAATGAGCTGACCGTAACCGGCGGCAATATCTGCGGCACCAGCGGCGAAGCGCTTATTGTCTATGAGAAGGCGAAGAAGATCGAGCTTTCCGGCGGCATATTCACCACGCAGTCAAATGCTTACAGCATTTGGGTAGCTGACACCGAGGCGGAGGGGGAACCGACGATCAAGGGAGATGCGTCGAGCCTGCTGGCAAGCGGTTACCGCTATGAGTATAACGGCACGGAATGTGCATACAGCGAGGACGGCAAGGGTGTTGCGGGCAACGCCACAGTGGCGCCGCGCCCTGCGAACGAGTATGCGTACATCGACAAGGATGGGAAGCTGACCACGCAGGCCAACTGCACGGAGATCACGGAGCGTACCGATGACATCTCGACACCGGGCTGGTATGTGCTGAAGGAGGATATCACGATCTCCTTGCTCAATATTTCCGGCGAGGTCAATCTGATTTTGTGCGACGGGGCAACGCTGACCGTCACCAACTATATGAACGTTACAGCAGGCAGCACGCTGAACCTTTTCTGGCAGTCCGCCGGAAGCGGTAAGCTGACGGCGGCCATCAGTGTGCTGGGCAATGTAACTGCACCCGCCGGAGAAATGAAGCAGACCACCGGCGAGGGTGGCACGACCTTTGAGAAGTGCTTTGAGCATGACTGGGAATACAAAAATAACGGCGACACGCACACGGCGATGTGCAAGCTGTGCGGCAAGGCCGAAGCTGCGGAGAGCCACAAGTATGACAGCTGGGCACCTACCAATGCAAATACCCACACCGGGACGTGCGCCTGCGGCGCGACCAAGACAGAAGATCACACCCTGACCTGCACCCCCAACGCCGATGGGCTGACCCACAGCACGAAGTGCAGCGTGTGCGGCTACACGGCAGCGGCGGAAAGCCACGACTTTAATCAGACCGATAATTACGGCAAAAAGTGCGCCTGCGGTGCATATCTGGCGGCGGAGTGCAACGGCCAGCAGTACGCTACGCTGGCCAGAGCCATCGAGGCGGCAAATGGTGCAGATATCACGCTGCTGACGATTGTTAGCGAGAATGTTGTCGTTGATGGCGCCAGCATCAAGGCAGGCATTATTCTGGGTAACGGCGCAACTATAAACAACATACCCTATCCGTCCAATTGGGTGGCAGATCGTTACGGCATTCCATTGACCATGGAAGCCGGAGAGATTACGCTCAAGAATGGCGCGCTGGCGCAATTCACGGGGTATGCCAGTGCCAACAACGCAATTGCACTCAAGGGCGGCACATTGACCGTGGCAGATACGGTAACGAAAATTATAGGCAGCGTCGCTTCCGATTATGGGCAGCGTGCCGCCATCGAGGCGACCGGCGGCGTGTTGGATCTGCAGGGCAATACCCTGCTGGACGGCGGCTTAACCATGAGCGGCGATGCACAGCTGAAAAACAAGCTGACAGCCGGCACATTTACCAACAGTGGAAGCGATACTTACAGCGTCAGCGTAGAGGGCTCTGGCCAATACACCACGGTGTTCGATCTGCTGGAGACAGGCTATGCTTTTGCCGTATACAACGAAGATGCCCTGACAGGCGATGTAATTGCCAAGGATACTACTACCAGAGCGCTGACAAAGGATGTTGCTGTCATCAAGTGTACGCATAAGGGCGCAAACAACAAAAGTCTGTTCAAGGATAACACATGCACAGGCTGCGGCTTTACCTGTGCGCATGAAAATATTGAAAATGGTGTTTGCACCGTCTGCAAACAGCAGATGAAGGCAAAGACTATCGCAAGCGATGGCGCAGAAAAGTACTATCTCGACTTGCAGGACGCCTTTGCAGGCGTTGCGGATCGCGGCACGGTGACGATGCTGGAAACGGTGAAAAATGATGACATGATCAGCTTCTGCCATGATGCAGAGGGGCATCCTGTCGAAAAAACCGTTACGCTCATGATGAATGGGAAGAGCCTGTCCTATGAGGGCACTACGTCTTTGAATATAGAGAGCGGCAAGCTGATCATCGGCGATGACGCAGCGATTTCCCAGACTGAACAAACGGCGCAACCTGCTGTCTTCGTAGATAACAATGAGGAAGGCGCGGACAGAGGTACGCTGGAATTCAAAGGCAAGGCAAACCTTACCGGTGGCTTGTTCTTCCAAAACTGGGGCAAGCTGGTGGGTGGCCTGAAGGAAGGCACGATTATCACAAGCAACGGTACATACAGCGTTTCTGTAGAGAGCTCTGAAACTTACAGCAATGTGCTGGGCTTGCTGGGCGATGGCCTTGCTTTTGCGAAGAAAGATAAACCAACTGAACTCGTCAACGGAAATGTAAAAGAGCTGACCGAGGACGTTATCGTGGTGGCGCACAAGCATAGCCCGAAGTATACTGAGATTGACGACCCGAATGATCCGGAGCACACCTACCGCTACATCTGCGAGTGCGGCTTCGTATGCCCGCACAACAGTTTCACACACAGCATCTGCGACACCTGCCACACGGCGTGTACCCATGACGTTTGTGACAGTGAAGGTAGGTGTCTTCTCTGCGATGCGCAGTCTGCGGTGCTGGTGAAGTATAGCGATAACATAGGTCTTACATCGACTAAACCGTACATGAAGACCACCGATCAAGACGGCAACGATGTTACGCTGCAACAGGTCTTTAACAAGGCCGAAAGCGGCAGCACCATTACCCTGCTGGTGGATGGTCTGCGTGCGTCTGGCGAGGTCACGGGCAAAACGATCACGCTGGAGTTGAACGGAAAAACCATCAACAGTGGCAGCATCGAGGTCGGACGTGACCAAGATGGGAAGACAAATACCACCGGTACGCTGAAGATCACCGGCAGCGGCAGCATTGCAGCGAACATCAGTGTTGGTGCAAAAGGCACGCTGGATCTGAGCGGCTGGAGGGGCGGCACGATCAATACGGTGGGCCTGAGTAATAACGGTACTGACGAAAGCACATTGACCGTGGGAGAAAATGCAGGCACCATCAGAGACTTGGAGATTCTCAACTGGCCGTCAGAGCGCATAGCGAAGACCAAGCTGCGCGGCGGCAGTTATAATAAAATTTTGATTACGATGAAATCCGGCACCGGCGCCGACAAGACCATACCATACAGCAGTATGCTTGCGGAGGGTTATGCGTTCCAATATGTTGACTCCAAGGAATTTGTGGACTACGCAGCAGCGGCGCAATACAGCAATGGTGATGGTTCTATCTCCGACGTCAAGGTCGTAAAATGCCCCCACGCCAAAATCAACGAGGACGGCCACTGCGCCTACTGCAACGCCACCGGCTTTGTCGCGCAGGTGACGGCAGCGGACGGCTCCTCCTCCGCCTACACCGACATTGCTGCGGCCATTGCCGCAGCCGGCGGCGGTACGGTGAAGCTGCTGGCAAATGCAAGCGAGATCACCATCAACAGCCCGCTCAAGCTGGATCTGAACGGTAAGACGGCGGCAAAACTGACCGTTACCGGAAATGTTACGCTGGCATCCCTGCTGCCGGAGGGTTACATTTTTAAGAGCGGCAGCACCTGGATCAGCGACCCTATCGGTACGGAGCTGACCAATGTTTCTATGGCCAAGCTCCCCATCAAGAGCATGGGCTATCCCACCGAGATGAGCATGACTTATGGCGGTACGGGGACGCTTCTTGTCACGGTAACGAAGGAAACCGGCACTGGCGCTGTAAGCTTCCAGTGGTACAAGGTGGAGGACGGCAACGAGAAAGCAGTTGGCGGTGCGACAAAAAGCAATAAATTTGATCTTTCCGCACAAAATCTGTCCGCAGGCCAGCACACCTTCCGCTTTTCGGCCACCTGCGACGGTTACACGGAGATGAGCAAGGATATTGTCGTGACGGTACAAAAGGCCAACATCAGGTTAACGCCTCCCACAGCGCAGGAAAACCTGACCTATACCGGCCGGGAGCAGGCGTTGGTCATAGCGGGCAGCGTGGCGAAGTATGGCACCATGCAGTACAGCCTGACCGAGAACGGCACATACAGCCCGGTCATCCCTGTCGGCACCGATGCCGGAGCATATACCGTGTGGTATCGGGTGATTGGCGATGCAAACCACAACAATACCGCACCCGCCAGCGTGGCGGTCCGCATTGGGAAGAAGCCGCTGACGATCAACGGGGTAACGGCTGAGTCCAAGCCCTATGATGGCACGACAAACGCGGGCATTACCAGCGTAACCTTCGACGGCGTGAACTTGAACCGAGGCACAGACTACACCGTGACCGCCAGATTTGACGATGCCAGTGCGGGCAGCGGCAAGCACATCACTGCCACAGTGACCTTGATGGAGCAGGCTGCGAAGAATTACTTCCTGGAGCAGAGCAGCTTCCATACGACTGGCAACATCACCAAGGCCGCTGCGCCTGACTGCACCAAGGCAACTGCGCTCGTCATTGTAAACGGCCACGAAAAGACCTACACTGTGACGCTCCCCGCGCTGCCCACGCTGGAAACGCCCAAAGAGTACGGTGCACCCACCTATGAGCTGGGCGAGATCAAACTCAATGACGGCTACTACACCAGCGGCGCGAAGGTGGAAAACGGCGCGCTGACCCTGCCCATTCAGAAAAATGACGTGAAAACCACCGGCTCTGTGGGCACAGTGACCGTAGTGATCAAGAGCGCAAACTATGAGGACATCACGCTGACCGTCAACATCAGCGCGAAGAACAGGATCACTCCCACCGGCACACCGACGCTGAGCAAGAACGCCATCATCTACGGCGACGCCCTGAATACCATCGCTCTCTCCGGCAAGCTCCATGATAATGTCAACAACGTGGATGTCGATGGAACCTTTGAATGGGTGGACGGCACGCATATACCCGTGGTTGGGAACGGTACCTATGCAGCCGAGTGGATTTTCGAACCGACTGACACCGAGAAGTATTTAACGGTTTCGGGAAGATCGAATATCACTGTCGAAAAGGCTACGCAGTACGGCAAGGTCAGCATGGCAGGCTATACTTACGGTCAAGCGCCAAGCACACCGACCTTGACAGACCGGACTGGTGACGTGAATGCTCAAGTGACCTACCGTTATTCCACTGCTGGCAGCGGCTCCGTTCAGACGTGGGATATTCAGAATCCGCCCGCGCTGAACGCCGGTACCTACCGTATGTACGCCAGCATTGGTGATACGGATAACTACTACGGATTTGAAGCTGTGTATTGCGAATTTGTGGTAGCGAAGGCAACGCCGACCTATACCGCTCCCACCGGGCTGACGGCAAAATACGGTCAGACGCTGGCGGATGTGACGCTGCCGGACGGCTGGAGTTGGATGGATAGCAGCGAATCTGTGGGCGGCGCTTCGACTGCTGCAAAGAAGTTCATGGCGAAGTTCACCCCGACAGACACCGACAACTACAACACAGTGGAGAACATTGAACTTGAAGTCACGGTGAACAAGGCAGATGGCGGCAGCCTCAAAACGGTCGAGCTGGAGCAGAAGTACACGGACGCCTCGGAGCACACCTACACGCCGGACTGGTCGGAGCTTCCCAGCGGGCAGAACTGGAGCTATAACAGTGGATACAGCGTCAGTACCGGGTCTGTTGCTACCCTTACCAAGCAGGATGTTGCCGCAGCGGACGGCGGGCTGACCTATGCGATCTCCGGTGGTAAGACGGGCGACAAGATTACTATTACCCTCAAGGCGTCCTGTGACAATTACGAGGATTTCACCATCACGCTGAACGTCACTCTGACAGAAAAGGACGATCAGAAGTCGTTGACCATCACCGGTGCGGGTAGTGTGGTCTACGGTCAGACACTGACATTGACCACCACTGGCGGCTCCGGCACGGGCACAGTGACCTACCGCGTTGACACTGATCACAGCACCGGCGAGGCAACCATTGATCCCAACACTGGCGTTCTGACCCCGGTCAAGGTCGGCTCTGTCAGCGTCATCGCGACTAAGGCGGGCGACAACGACTATAACGACGTCACCAGCGCCCCCTTCGTGCTCATGGTCAAACCGGCCATGCCTACCGGCGAGCCGAACTACACCAAGATCACCACCGGCGGCAAGACGCTGAAGGACGCGGCGTTGACCACCGAGGGAAGCACGCTGAATCCCAATGACGGCAAGCTGGAATGGCTGGATGACAAGGGCAATGCTCTGCCCGACGATACCAGGGTCAAAGCCAACACGACCTACAAATGGCGCTTCACGCCTGATGATGACAACTACACGACCCTGACCGGCGAGGTTGAGCTGTATCACAAGTCCAGCAGTGGCGGCGGTTGGTACGACAGCTACTACACCATCAAGGCAACTGCCGGGGCGGGCGGCTCCATTTCTCCCTCCGGCAATATCAGCGTCCGCGAGGGCCGGGATCAGACCTTCACCATCACCCCGGATAAGGGCTATGCTGTCGCCAACGTCAAGATCGACGGCAAGAGCATCGGCGCGGTAAAGTCCTACACCTTTGAGAATGTACGCAGAACCCATACCATCGAGGTCATCTTTATGAAGGCCAACGGCAACCCCCAGACCGGCGTGTTTGTGGATGTAGCTACCGGCAGCTATTATGAGGACGCCGTGGATTGGGCAGTGGAAAACGGCGTCACCAAGGGAACCGATGATACCCATTTCTCCCCGGATGGCATCTGCACCCGTGCGCAGGCCGTGACCTTCCTGTGGCGTGCCGCTGGCAGTCCCGAACCCGAAACCCGCGCCATGCCCTTCACCGACGTTCCTGTGGGTAGCTACTATTACGACGCTGTGCTGTGGGCAGTAGAAAACGGCATCACCGAAGGAACCAGCGACACCAGGTTCAGCCCGAACGCCACCTGCACCCGCGCCCAGATCGTCGCGTTCCTGTGGCGTTCTGAAAAATCTCCGGCAGCGAGCAGCCGTAATCCGTTCGCGGATGTGAAGTCCAGCGCCTACTACGCCGATGCGGTGCTGTGGGCGGTCAAGGAGGACATCACCAAGGGAACAACCAGCACGACCTTCGGCCCCGACGCGGATTGCACCAGAGCGCAGATCGTGACCTTCCTCTGGCGCTGCAAGAAGTGACCGGCTGACATACGGCCAAGCAGCAAAACCGCTGACACGACCACATAAGCGAACATCGGACAGCGCAGCGGACGGGCATCTCGCCCCGAAGCTGCGCTGTTCTCTTTTCGCTACAAGAAACAAATCAATGACATTTTGAGCTGCGCCGCTATCCCAGCGCGGCAAGGAGACAGCATTATGAAAAGAATCACAAGAATCATTCGTCCGATCATCTGCATGGCCGTCCTTCTCCTCGCCATGACCACGGCAGTTATGGGCTGCTATCAGAAAGAGACGGAGCCTATCGACATTCCCGGCAGAACGCGTTCCGGCACATCTGCACCTCAGCCATCAGCGACTCCCGCAGGCGAAGTTATCCCTTCGGTGGACAGGCAGGCAGAGTTGGCGGAAGCCAGAGCGAAGAATCCCGACACCGTAGCGTGGCTGTATATCCCCGGTGCGGAGGTAGACGATCCCGTGATGCAGGCGGAGGACAACGGCTATTACCTGAAGCTGGATGAAAACGGTGAGTATGCCATGTGGGGCTGCTATTATGCCCATTGTGAAAACGAAATCGGCGGCAGGGATAAGCTGGACAAAAACACCACTGTTTTCGGTCACTCCGCCAGCAACTGCGACCCGGACGGTGTGCGGTTCACCAAGCTCTACCGTTATATGGACGCAGACTTTGTAAAGGAGCATCCGTATATCTATCTCTCTGTGGATGGCGAGGACATGATTTTCCAGATCACCGCGCTATTCGTCACGGATATTGGCTTTGACTATATTGCGCCTGATCCCACGGGAGATGATCTGACCAGCTTCTTTGAGACGATTGCGCGGAAAAACTGGCTTGACTTTGATGGCGTGACCTTCTCCGAGGAAGATACCGTTCTGACCCTCTCCACCTGCTGCCGGAAGTATGACAAGGCCAACAGCGGCAATCAGCGGCTGGTGGTCATGGCAAAGCTGCTGCCGGAGGGGGCAACCGCGCAGGAGTTCAGCGTATCCCTTGTGGATAGTCCTGAAATGCCCTAAAAGAAATCAGAATACGACGATAACAGGACACCCATCCTTGCGGTACTGAAAAGCAGCGTATGGTATAGGGAAAACGGCGGCTGCTCTGTACGGGGCGGCCGTTGTTTTTGCTGTCCCAACATTTTTCAGATGAAAGGGACCTATGCGTATGACAGGAGAGCACAGGAGGTGCCGCTAATGCTGCGGCAACAAGCCGCGCCGGGAGCATAGCCGGACGATACCCGGACACCGTAGGATACCTATGCCCTCCGACAGCCGCCGACAATTTCCATACTGAACCGCACCGAAGCGCCCATGCAGGCTTTTATGCCTGTGTGGGCGCTTTTTGTCGTTCCCGGCACTTTTTCGCCGTGGGCTGCCGCTCCCCGCCGCCCTTCGTTCAGACCTTTTTACCCACTCGGATCTGAACGGAGGAACAAAATGTTTAATAGAAAAAGCATCTATGCGCTGAATAAGAAAGACCCCAATGCCATCGTTTATATGGACGCCAATGAAGTCATCGTCCGCCTGACCCGCGAGGACTTTGCCAGCGAGAAAGAATTTCTGAAATGGAAAGCCCTGTCGGACGAGGACTATCACGCCTCCGAAAAGGAAGCTCACGTCTATGCCAATCACACGCTTGCGTTGGATGAGCTATCCGAGGAAGCGGCCTCCATTCCTGCCGTGGATGTCTGCATGGAGCAGGCGCATGACCGGGCAGAGGCAATCCACCGCAGCGTCAGAAAGGTCACGCAGATTCGGAAGCACCTGACGGATACGCAGTTCCGCAGGGTGTGGATGTATTTCGTGGATGGGATGACGGTTGATGAGATTGGCGCAGCCGAGGGTGTCAGCCATCAGAATATTTCCAAGAGCATCGGCGCGGCGATGAAGAAAATGAAAAAACTTTTCCCTGATTGCTGAAAACAGGGTGCAAAAGTGGCCCAAAATCGGCGATAGGTGAAGGGACATTCTCCACGAAGCCTTTCACCGAACGTTGAAAACTGAATAGACCATGATGCAGGCACAAAACCCGCGTGATAGCGGCATAAGGTGCGCCGCCACGACGATGGCTTCAAGGAGGTGATTCCGGAAAAGCCATCCGAGCGATCTACGCAGCCTTAGACCCGATTCGGCAAATCGGGCGCGATGACAGCGCGGCGGATAATGAAACTTGCTCACGCCCTCCCACAGACTTGAGGGGGAACCCTGCGGTATGCGCCAGCTCTTTGAGGCAGCGGTATCGTGGAGTTATGACAGCCCTGCCAAGGGCGGCCTGCATCATGCCCACTATCCGGGGCGCGTGGCAAATAGGATGGATCTTCTCAAATGGACAAGCAGAGCGGCTGCGCCGGTATTCGCCATTATGTTATGTGGCTCCAATTCTGCCCGCGCAGCCGCCTCTCAAAGTCAGATACCATGCGCTGATGGCCTTTCCCGTCAGCGCATTCATGTGACCTTGAGGAAACCCACCAAACCGAGAAAGGAGATCGCCATGATGCAGCCAACGCCGAACGAATCCCGAATCCCCACGGATGAGCTGGTGGACATCCGGGAAGTATCTGTTGACAAAAATCTTCCCAAGGAAGAACGCATTGCCGCCTTTATCCGCCAGATCAAAAATCCCTACCGCTTCCGCTGCGGCGATTTCGTGGTAAACGCCTGCTTCGCCGGGAACGGCGTTACGTTGGAGGAATGTCTGCAAGGCATTTTGCGCTGAGCGACATCCTCGCTTTTTTCCGCAGAGAGTGCTATGATCGGTGTGGAAAAGGATGAAAACCTAATAGCCAGATAACCACTCTTTTCATGCGGGAGCAGTCCGGGAGAAAGGAGTGCTTTTTCATGCCTAAATTCAAAGCCACCGCTTATATCCGCCTGTCCTACACCGACGATCATTCCAGCGAGAGTGACAGCGTTTCCAATCAGCGCAAGCTCATTGAAAACTTTGTGGAGCACAACCCGGATATTGAGGTCGTTTCCGAAAAGATCGACGATGGATACAGCGGCATCATCTTTGTTGAGGTAAGATAACGATACCTTTTTTGCAGAGGGTGTTATCTTACCTCTTTTTGATGTATGTTAGATAGCATAACTCTTTACGTCGGCTCCTATCTGTCTGAAATAGGAGATACTTTCGGTAGGCTTGTCACCTGTATCAACTCTGCCGACAAAGCTATAAAAGATTTCGATTTTGCGGGTGTTCGTTTCCTTATCCAGTTCGTGAATAAGAATACGGTCAATAAATTCATGGACGTTTTCGTAGGTCAGTTCTTCAATCGCTGTGTATCTGCGTACCAGTGCGACAAACCTTTTTACGTCCGCGCTGCGCTCGGTGGCGTTGTCGATTTCCTGTGACAGCTCCGCAATCCTCCGGGTCAGCGTCTTTTTTTCTTCATCATAGCCGGAAGTCAGAAAAGCAAATTGTTCATCTGAAAGTTTCCCTAAAGCGTTGTCCTCGTAGAGCTTGCGGAATAAGATGTTCAGCTCGTTAATACGGTTCTGCGCCTTGTCAAGCTCTTTCCGCTGCTGTGTCAGCGTCTTTTGTACTGCCTTTGCGCTGCACTCGTTGGCTGTTTCGATAAACTCCTGTTCATGCTCTTTCACATAAGACGTTACTCGCTGCAAGTCTGCAAGGACAAGTTCTTTCAATACGCTTTTGCGGATATAATGCGTAGTGCAGAGCATATCATTTCTTGCCCGGTTGCGGTAGTTGCCGCAAGTGTAGGCGTGTTTCCGTTCAAGCGTCCCGGCTCCGCGTACTGCATACATTTTGTAGCCGCAGTCCCCGCAAAAGAGCAGCCCGGAAAACAGGTCAATTTCATCAACCTTTGTCGGGCGTTGCCGGGTGGCAATCCGCTTCTGTGCAAGTTCAAAGGTTTCTTCATCAATCAAAGGTTCGTGAGTGTTGGGGAAGAAATACCTTTTTTCCTCCGGGTTCTTTTTCGTCTTTTTCGACTTATAAGATACCTTGTAGGTTTTCCCGGTTATGGTATGCCCTAAATATTCTTTCCTTGTCAGAATGTCGTACAGCGTCTTATCCGGCCAGTTGTACCATGCGTTGAGCTGTGGGCGGGGGTGGCGTTTGCTCCCTGTCCTGCGGTAGCGCAGTTCCCCGACGGTCAGTATTTCATTGTCCCGCAGCCAGTTCTGGATTTCACACATACGGTCGCCCCGTACATACATTGCAAAAATCTGTTTTACGACGTGCGCCGTTTCCGGGTCGGGTATCAGATGATTGCGGTTATCCGGGTCGATAAGGTAGCCGTAAGGAGCTTCGCCGTTGACGCGCTCGCCTTTCTGCGCCTTTGCCTGTTTGACAGCCCGGATTTTCTTTGAGGTGTCGCGGGCGTAAAACTCGTTGAACCAGTTCCGCAGAGGGGTAAACTCGTTATCTTCCCTTGCTGTGTCTACACCGTCGTTAATGGCAATGTAGCGCACTTCATATTCGGGAAAGACAATCTCTATCAGCTCCCCGGTTTTCAGATAATTACGTCCCAGACGGGAAAGGTCTTTTGTTATGACGGTCGCCACGTTCCCGGCTTCAACCTCATGCAGCATGGCTTGAAGCCCCTCACGCTCAAAGCTCACGCCGGAAAATCCGTCGTCTACGAAAAAGCGCGTGTTGAAAAAGTGGTGTTCGTCAGCATACTTTTGTAAAATCAGTTTTTGGTTCTGTATGCTCTCGCTTTCCCCGGCTTGCATATCTTCCTGGCTCAATCTGCAATATAAAGCGGTAATCTTGTCTGTCTGTAACATTTTGTCCTCCTTTCCGACGACAGACAAGCATGGTATTTGTACTGTCTATATTATACCACATACCGCTGCCTGTGTCATGTATAAAATGTGAAGAAACGCCCTATTTCCGGGCGTTTGCGGGGTTCAGCTCCATGTCCTTGCGAATGAGCTTCTTTATCTTTTTATCCAGTGTGTCCGTTGCGCGTTCACTTGCGGACGAACATACAAGGTAAGTAACTTTTCCTATTTTATGCTCCGTTGTGGTAACGGGCGTTTGGTTTTGCGTCAAAGAAAATCCCCCTTTCTTTCGCAAACATATAATATAGTCTATGAATAGCAGCAAGTCCACTATTCAATAAAACAAAGGCTTTAATCGGACGGTTATTAGCATAACCTCATGGGAATTTCACCCCGGCATGGTTCTCATGCCGCCCTACCCATTGCCTGCGACGCTCTTAACGCTCGGACTGTGGCTGTAAGGAAGTATCATTGTATATTTTGCGTGTCGTCGCCCGCAAGCCGCTACACTTGCTTTCCGGCGCGGTGTTGGTCGCTCGGCTGTCCGGGCGGGGATAACCTCACCCGGATAGCGTCATGGCGCACCCGCCGTATGGCTCGGCGCAAAAGGAACGTATCCGATTTGCCCTATGCTGCGCCGCCGTTATCTTGCGCCGCTTTCTTTGTCAAGGTTCAGAATGGCTTTGCTGCCGCGTCAGCAGCGGAACGGAAAAGGGGGAGAGAGAAAGCGTCCCGCCGCCGCTGCGGTTTATTCCTCTGCCTTAAAGGTGAGGACAGCCATCATCAGTTTTGCTTGCAGCCGTTCCCGAATGTCGTGGTCTACGCCAAAATAGACGTTCCCGCGCTCGTCGTACAGCTTCCGCATGGAGAGGCGGGCTATGTAGCCGCTGAAATGCTGCAAGACAATCTTCATGGCGTCCGGGTCGCCCTTTGTCGCTGCCACAATGACAGGATAAGGAACAAGGGCATTTTCCGGGTAGCCGGGTTCGTTACCATTCGTCCCATTCATCAGCATTTTCCTCCAGATATTTTTTTAGCAGCTCAAAAGAGCTTGTCCGCCTGTACTGTATCGTGCTTCTCGACGTATCGAACAGCTCCGCAATCTCGGTGTCGTTCATTCCCTCGAAATAGTACAGGAGTACGGCTTTGCGCTTTTCTTCCGGCAAAGTACGGATTGCTTCAAGAAGCAGCTTCGGCGTGATTTTCTTCCCGGCTCTTTCAAAGGCGATTTCCCCTTTGAAATATTCATCAAAGGTATGAAGCTGCCGCGCTTCTTCTAAGGTCAAGTCGGAAAAGGTAATCTCCCTTGCCTTATGCCTGTGCAGCTCTTTGTGAGCGTCACACGCTTCATTGTGCAGTACCGTATTACAAAACTTCTGGAAAGCGCACTGTTTTATAAACTCCCTGCGATTAGGTTCCACATGGGGGTGCGGACAGTTACTTGGACAGCGGCCTACGCCGCCAGCCCCAACCGTGTTAGCGCTACCGTAATAATCGCCGATTGGGCCCCCGCTTCCCGCCAATCGCGCCACCGCACAGGCGCCGATCGCGCTACCGGACTTTGGCCGGCGGCGCCCCCGGCGCCGCAAGGTGTAGGCTCCCGACGTCTCCGGACGGAAGGAGCCCCGATTGGAAAGGAACATCATGGGAGAGTTCGACATGTACAGGCAGGCGGGCACCACGCCCAACTTCACCGACATCGCCCGGCGCTACGGCATGCACCGGCACACGGTGGCCAAGTACTGGAAGGCCGGCGGCCAGGTGGAGGACGCGCGCAGGTGCCGCCCGAGCGGGCTGGACCGCCACAGGGAGGTCATAGAGGCCAAGGCGCAGCTGCCCGGCGCGACCAAGCGCGGCATCTACGAGTACCTGATCGACCGCTGCTACGCCGGCGAGGAGCCGCCGGCCTACAACACGCTCACCAAGTGGATGCGCCGCAACGGCATCGAGTGCGGGCGCCCTCCGGAGGGCCCCGAGCCCCACCCCCGCTTCGAGACGGCGCCCGGCGAGCAGATGCAGTTCGACTGGAAGGAGTCCCTGCGCATGGCCGACGCCGACGGCGAGGTGTTCGAGTTCAACGTGTTCTCGGCCACGCTGGGCTACTCCCGGCTCCACCGGTTCGTCTACTCCAGGACGCGCACCGAGGACGACGTCATGGCGTGCCTGCTGGCGGTGATGGCCGCCAACGGAGGCACGGCGCGCACGCTGGTCACCGACAACATGTCCTCCATCGTCTCGTCCTCCGCCTCGGGGCGGCGCGTCTCGGCGC
>ENA-OZLS01000369-OZLS01000369.1-human-gut-metagenome-genome-assembly--contig:-NODE-369-length-18701-cov-9.771533_pt1 | contig 18701 bp, 17 predicted proteins | sample MGYA00243864_ERZ653793 | MGnify/ENA primary metagenome ERZ653793 (study PRJEB26926, sample SAMN06164605) | human gut metagenome | biome: ENVO:00009003; feature: ENVO:2100002; material: ENVO:00002003...
GCGCTTGAAAATCCATCAAGCGCAAGCTAAAAATTTTTGTCGTGTGCTTGACATATGGGTGACGCAGGTCGTGGAAACGGGCATTGGGACAACCGATGGCCGCGACGATGCGCTTGTACTCGCGGTAGACTGTCGGCTTTGTCAGGTGCGTCCCGAACTCGTTGGTAAAGACCAGACCCTCCGGATTTTGCCAGTCACTGCCCAACAGAAGCTTCTGCTGCATTTGCCATCGGCGCTGCTGCTGCAACCGGGCAAGGACAGTCTGTGCCACGGCGATGGTACGGCTTCGGCCATTCTTTGGAGAAACAAGCTCATAGCCCTTGCTCCCCTTGTCTTGATGCAGCTGCATTTGCTTTTCCACAGAGATGATACCTGTATGAAAGTCGATGCAGTCCCACGTCAGGCCCAGTACCTCGCCCTCACGCATACCGGTGAACAGTGTCAGGATGAACAGCGTTTCAAAGCGGTTTCCCTGTATAGCGGTCAGAAATGCGGAGATCTGTGTGTCATCAAAGGGCTTGATCTTCTTACGCTCTATCCGCGGCAGGATGCAGGCATCGGCAGGGTTGTATCGCAAATAGCCGATCAGTACCGCTTGTTGAAGCGCTTTGTGGAGAACACCATGGACATTCTTCACCGTTTTCGCGGAAAGACCTTCCGGATTCTGCTCGGACGGTTCTCCCATAGCGTTGTAAAATGTCTGTATCATCGGCGCATTCAGCGCCTCCAACCGCACCGCACCCAACGCTGGCAGAATGTGCAGCCTGATATCGGATTTGTAGATGTGTGCCGTTCTGGGCTTCACGCCGCCCAAGTAGGTCTTTGACCATATCTCCAGCCATTGTGTCAATGTCAGCTTGCACGGCGCATGATACACACCGTTGTCGATATCCAAAGTTACCTGCTTCAGCTTCTGCGCCACTTCCTTCTGCGTTTTTCCGGTGATGCTGCGCTGGATCTGCTTGCCCGTGCCGGGGTCGAAACCCTCCGTGTAGCGGCCTTGCCAGTAGGTATAGGTTTTCCCGTTCCTTGTTGTTGTGATTTTTCTGATAGAGCCGACACCACCGGCTCCTTTTCCTGTCTTTGCACGCGGCATATACGCTCCTTTCCGCCGCGCGGAATGTACCACTTCTATGGTATATCCCGCGCGGCTGTTGTGCAAGTTTTATTTCTGTGACGAAGATCTTTACTTCCGCAGGAACTCCAGCAAAGCCTCTCTCGGAATGCGAATCTGCCTTCCGATACGGACGCTTCGTATCTGTCCGCTGCGGATCAGCTGGTAGGCGGTGTTGCGTCCGATGCCGAGGATAGGCATCAAATCCTCCACCCGCAGTGTCATGGGGAGGTCATGTAGGTCGCGATACTTATTCTCCACGGGCAGTCCCTCCCTTCACGGACGCCAGATAGATGTTTGTCACATCGGGTCGCTCGTGTCCCAGCAGGCGGGACACGGTAAAATGGGCGTCCAAGGGTGTCATGCCGCCATCGACGAGGGAAGTGTACTTTTCGACGGCGTAGGTATGCCGCAGTCCATGGAAGGTAATGCGCCTGTCCGGTGCGGTAGGGTCACAGATGGCGTCGCGGTGGCGGATGATGAATTGCTGCATGCCGTTGATGGCCCGGTCGGTGGGAACGCCGTCCGGCACCAGCAGCTTGTGGCCGCGTTCGGTTTTCTCCAGCAACCTTTGCAGCATCATGGTAATACGGTCGTCCTCGATGGGGACGATACGCACCTTGCCGCCCTTGCCTTTCACGGTGAGGGCGTTTTCACGCAGCGCACGCTCCGCCGCAGCGGTGTCCATGCGGAAGCACTCGTGGATACGCAGGCCGGCGTAACGAGCCAGATACAGGGCGAGAATGTAGTCCTCCCTCTCCTCCGCCATGGCACGGCCGATCAGCTTGCCGAACTCCGGGTTCGTCCATGTGCGATCCTGCTGCCCGAAGCGGCGGCGTTCCAAGGCTACGCCCAGTTCTTCGTTGCCTGGCAGCGTATAGCGGGGATGGGACATCTTGTCGTGGAAGAAACGGATGGCGGAAAGGTCGGTTTTGACGGTGCTGGCTGACTTGCCCTGCGCCTGCAAATAGAGGACGTAGCTCACCAAATGCTTGCCGCTGATGTTCTCCAGCTTTTGCAGATGGTAGTGGGCGGCGAGGTAGGCGCAGAAACGCTTGACCGCCTCATAGTAGCGATCCTTCGTGCGGAAGCTGCCCTGTCGGTTATGGCGGGCCAGCTTGTCCAACTGGGTAACGAGGGTGTGGTAAATGCCTTTTGTGGTCATATAAAGAAATCTCCTTGTAATCGTAGTTATGTTCAGATGGACGTACTTCACCCGCTGGCAAGGAGGGCCGTTTCCGGCGTATCTCCGCAAAACTGATAGACTGCCGCAGGCGGAAAGCCTTGGTATTGCGTGTTTTCCGAGGTCTGCCCGTATGTCTGTCTCTCTTTACTTGTGCCAGGTCAGTACGCTGCGGTAAGGAGGTCTTTGACCTCTGCTCGTGTGAGCAACTGCGGACACCAGGCCGCTGAACTCGGCTGCGGAAGGCTCCGCCGGTGTCCTGTGATCCGCCCGGTGACGGATCGGGGGATGCGCGATACCCCGTATGACCGGCGCCGCACTCTGACTGCGGCATACAGGGCGGGAGCTTGCCTCTCCCTTGACGATTTTCCTGCCGTATCGTCCTGACGGCTTTTACAATGCTTTTTTCTTGACCTGCACCGAATTGATTTCGGCGCGTTTTCTTTTCCTGCGGTATCGCGGCGGTGGCAAGTGCCGCGACAAAATAATAAGCAAAAACGCAGGAAGAATCTTCCTGCCGTTTCGGCTTCATACGATCCTTCCTGCGTTTGCAGTATTGTTCAATTCTGGTGGCCACCCGTTTTTCGGGAGGCGCATTTTGACATACTTCGGGTTCTTAATCAGAGCGAAAAGCTGTTGATAGCCTTCCACCCGTGCCTGCTCTGCTCCGACCTAAATGCTTGATGCCTTAAGTACACGTTCAGTGTAGTACGGCGACAGAGAAATGTACAGGTGGAAAATGCCGCGAGAAAACTTCTCGCAGCATAGTCATTGAAATGCAAGGGCGCAATGACCCTGATCTCAGACGGGAGCATGATGCTCCTCAAGTACAAACTTAACAACGTGTGCGATCCGAAACGTGTTCGGAAACCCCATTGGGGCGGTGCACAAATAACTGGATGATTCTTATATACCACAATATGTTGTAGTTGTCAACACTTGTATGCATATATGTACGCAAGTGTTGACAACATCATTTCCCGTTGCCCGGATACCATTAAACCACTGAAACAGTATTGCTCACAATGAATATACAGCAAATCTGTTATTATAAAAGCACAGGCGCGGTTGACCCGCGCCTGTGCTTTTATTCTTTTGAAATCAAACTCCGCGCTATTTTCCTTTCAGTGCCAAACTCTCAGGGCAACTAAATCTCCCGGTTCATAACACCCAAATCAATAGTCATAATTGACTACCGCCCCATTCGCAGCATCAACATAGGCGATTCTACCATCGGTAGAAATTAACTCATACGCCAGCTTATAGGTCGACGAATTTTCCTCCCTTCTATCTACTAATAGATCCTGTACAGATAATACCAGCTGTCGCCGGTGTTGTGCCCCGTCTCATCGGTTACATTGTTGTCCACCATGATGGTGTCGTTATCAAACCAGTCCGCATAATGCTCATTTCCGACTTCTTTCGTATCGCGTTCTATTGCGAAGAGCCGCATCTTTTTGAAATCTATGACGGACAGGTGGCACAGGCTGCCATTGGTAGCGTCCCGCTGGATAAGTGCAAGCTTATCGCCCTCCGGGCTGCCCACAAGTTCCGCATATGGCCAATCTACATCGGGCCACAAAGCTCCCTCTATCATATTCCGCTCTCCGCTTCGCAGATCAACGACATAGATATGGCGTTCTCCGTCCACCTCCAGCATATATGCACCTTCATCGTGCGGCACATATACCAGTCCGGGTGAAAATGGCTCCGTTCGTTCGGTGCCATGCCAGAGGGCATCAGGGTTTGTGAACGCCGTGGCCGCCGTGCTGCCAACGACGCCGGCCGCCTGCCGCTGGACGTCAACGTTCCACGTTGTAATCATGCCGAAGTCTATCGGCGATGCAGGTGTCTCTCCACGTACATACGCCGCAAGGTCTGCCTCATCCACCGCGCCGCCGGTCAGCGAATGGCAGGAAAAGATGCCTTCACCGATGTAGCTGCACCCAGTCAGTGCCGCACCGCACAGTTCATCAAGGCAGGTGAGCGGTTCCGTACCGATCGCTGCACAGTAATACTTTCCTGCATTCAAAAGGAGGTATTTACCATCACGCGTTATATGAACAGCTTTGAGGAACGGCAGTTCATCCATTACTGCGGCGGGAATCAGCTCCTGCACGCCATCCTCATACAGGTCGATGATAACGGGATATTTACCATCCAGAAGCAGGAGTAGCTTTTCGCCCGTGCCGGGTACAAATTGCAGCACCGCATATTGACCCGTCACGCTGTCGGAAAGCTCCACATAGCCGAGAGCACAGCGCCCCTCTTTATCCTCCGCCCACTCCAGATATACACCGTAAGCCGTTCCGTTGTACGAAAAGTCTCTGCGGGTGCTTTGCAGCTCGAGTTTGACCAGCTCACCGCCCTCCTGCTTATACAAATCGTAGTGACTCCCTTGTTTGTACTCGATCTCATCGGAGCAGATCGCAAATAACCCATTTGCGGCGTGACCGTTGTTGGGAACACGCACTCTTGTGACGGTGATATTTTTCCCAGCCGCGTCATCGCCTGTGAGGGGTTGATCCTCTACCGGAACGCGTTCCACATGATCCTCTGCGGAGATATGAAAGAAGGACAGGACTGCTGCACGGAACTCCTGATCCACGGCAAAGGCGACGGCGACAATACACAGAAGGACGGCCAGCACAGCGGCAACACCAACTGTCATTTTTCTGAATTGCGGTCTCGCAGCAGCAGCATCTCCCCTATAGTGAAAAGCTTTTGCGTCCAATACAGCGGCATCATTCACCGCGCCGATGGCATCTATCAGTTGATTGCTGTTCATAACACATACTCCTCACTTACCAGACAATTATGCAGCGCCTTACGAGTCCGATGAAGCATGACCTTTACTTTACTTTGAGAATAGCCAAACTGCTCGCATATCGCGGAAATAGAATCCAGATACCAGTACCGGCAGAGAAACACACGCCGCTCTGCGGTGGGTAGATCGTTGACAAATGTGTTGATCCTCTTTTCCAGATCAGCGGCAAGGACATCCTGTTCAACGTTTTCATGGGAGGGAACGCATTCGTTTAGCTCATCCAAAGCAGCGGCGAGCTCACCGCCTCGCTTTGCTGCGCTACGCTTTCTCCACCGGTCGATAGAGATGCGGCGGGTCAGTTTTCCCAAAAACGCAGATAACGCGGACGGGCGGTGCGGAGGCATAGTATTCCATGCGTCAAAGTATGTATCGTTGACACTCTCCTCTGCATCCTCTGCATCCGCGAGAATGTTGTAGGCAATGCCGTAACAATATTTCCCATATTTGATTGATGTCTCGGTAATGGCGTCTTCCGACCTTATCCAATAAAGATCGACTATTTTATCATCGTTCATACCTTACTCCTTTCCTTTAAGGGAAATATCCATCATCTATCTACTCGCAAAAAACGCAGAAAGGTTACAGATATTTTAGCATACGTTGAAAAATCATTCAATTTGAAGAAAACCGTCTCTGTCAGCAAGTGTTTTGCTCGGCTTTCCGACATCTGTGCAAAATATCCCGGCATATACTAAAACGCACTATCACAAGAAGAACCTCCAATCCCTTGCAGCACAAGGGATTGGAGGTTCTTCCTCGGTATGAATGGGTACAACGCAAAAGCATCCACGGCTTTTCGGTAAGGGTGAGTCATCCGTCCACCGCATTTTCTGAGCTAAAGGCACAGGTACATTCCGCACGGCCACAAAATTTAGCCTTATTTTTAGCCTTATGGCTTCAAAATCTGATAATACAACTTGTCAGCATTTAACAGCATGATTTCCTGCAAGCCCTGTATTTCCAACACTTCCCGGCATCGGTCAACACGACGCAAGACCGCCCCGCGGCGATTCAAATCCGGGTGTCACCTCCAAAAAGAAAAGACACGCTTAGACAGGTGTTCGCAAAACAGGTTTAGACCGAAATTACAAAATGAGCATCTGTCAGGCAGGGTTGGAAAAATAGCACTGCTGTACACAAGAAAAAGTGTGTACAGCAGTGCTATTTGTTTGCCGTTATTTTAATGCAGAAATTATTCGTCTCCCAATTTTGAACGGACTGTTTCAAGAAAGCTCAATATACTTGCCTGATCAGCGCATTGCTTGCACCATTCTTCAATCAATATTGACCAAACGGCATCTTTGCTCTTCTTCACGCGATTTCCGATATATTCTGTCCAGTCATGATGATCCAGAAGAAGGATTGCATCGTCCAAATACTTAAAAAGTGAACCAGCCCCAATACCGAATCTTTCATCTAAACCGTTCCATTCTTTCCCTTTTAGGTCAAGAATAATTTGTTTCTCTGGCGCTTGTGCCCCCGGGAGCGATAGGCACTCCGGAATTTCCCCAGCTTTGTCACCATCAACCACACAAAGACTCGGATATGGAAGTTTTCCGTTTTTGCTCAATTCATTGAGTGCCTTTACAACTGTACAGCTGCCAACAGAACGAGCAGATATTTTTTTGCTATATTCTTCATAATGATCCCCGTCCTGCTTTAATATTTCCCAAAATAGAGAAACCGCTTCATCATCCTCTAAGAAGACGTATAAATCGGGGTGGGCTTCATCGTCCATGCTTGCTAATGCAAAATTTGTTGACACTTCATAGACAATTTCTTTTCGATCAGCGAGTTGCATAAGCATTATCCGCGCGACCGGTGGTAACTCTTCTAAAACAAAAGGGCTGTGCGTAGATAAAATGATTTGGAGCTTTTTTACCCGAGAAAGCTTTAATAAATACCGAACAAACCGCCGTTGTGCTTGCGGATGAAGGGAATTTTCCACCTCATCAATTACTAATAATGATTGATTGGGTATATCTTGTAAAAGCTTGAACATATCAAGGATGGAGTCTTCGCCAGCCCCTTGGTGGAACTGTGATATTTCTCCGTATGCTTTTGTAAGAAGTCCAATTTTCCGATCGACATTTACATCCGTTCCGACAAATCGAGCTCTGTCATACGGTTGACCTAAAACATACGAGAGTTTGTTAAGGCTTTCTGGTGTTAGTTCTGTCACCGCTCCCACTTCTTCGTTGGCAAGTTTAGCCACTTTTGCATATCCAGCAGTTGCATCCAGTGGAAGTGTTCGAGAAATATCCAAGAAAAATACATTGCGTTCAGGTTTTCCTTGTTTCGGTGTAAATCCCCAGTCGTTTGTTTTTTTCCAACGAAGATTAACTTCTTGGTCACCTCTCCGGACCTTATACTCGATGGTTGCATTTTCTAGTCCGGTTTCGTCCCAGCGGGTGCTTACAAACATTTTAGAAGGGTAAAATGTTTGCCCATTTTTGTTTTTATATGCACATACCGCGGCTTTTAGAAATGTGCTTTTACCTATGCCATTCTCGCCAACAATAGCAACAACAGGAAAATTAAGAATTAATTCTTGCCCGGTCCAACCGTGAATGTTGGAGATTTTTATAGATTTAATAAACTGTTTCCATTCACTGTCCATAGCACCGTGCCTGAATTGGCGCATAATGTTTTTGATTTCGTCCATCGTGTACTCCTTTCTCTATCTGCGTTTTTTGCTGCGCTTTCCGTGCGGTATCTGCGGTTTTACCTTTCCACGCTGACTGATAGGATTTTTCATATACTTGGACTTTTTAAGAATCCCAATCAGCGAAACAAATTCTTCCTTCGTGAGGGCGTCATAGTCAAGGCCGATGGTCGCAAGGTATGCGCGGATTTTCTTTTCCTCAGAACTACCCTCGAAGTTCATAGCTTCCTGTAGCTGCCCCTGCACGGTTGCAACAAGGGTTGTTTCATCCGCAGTCATGGTGTCGGGACGATGTTCATTCCGAATATCACGGAGAATATCTTTCAGATCGCCCGCAATCAGACTTCCGAAATATTCATCCTCTCTGATCTGCGCAACCTCCAGCGTCCGCAGATGCAGATCATTTTCATTGCCACCGTTCTTCATCAAAGCCATCTGCCGGACTGCTTCCAGCACGGCGTTCATATCATTGATGCGCATATCCGCAATTCGGTCAACGTAAATCTCAGCGTCCAGCATGAAGCGCTGAAAATCCTTATGACAGATCAGCTCCGACAGTAGCCGGTGGTTGAACTTGCCCGTTCTCAATACTTCGATTGCATCATCACCCAAATGCAGAGCGTCCAGCTCTGTGTTTGGGTGATTTTTTTGTTCTGTCAGCCCCAGCAGATAATCGGTGGACACGCTGTAGAACTTTGCCAGTTCCACCATGCTGAATGGGCTGATGTCCTTGAAATCGTCGGCTTCGTATTTTCCCAGCGCGGATTTTGAAATGCCTGTTTCCGCAGAAAGCTGCTCCAGCGTCAGACCGCGCTCCACGCGCAGGTCTTTGAGCCGTTCCTGAATGGTGAGTTTTGGCTGCATAGCGGCGTCCTCCCTTCAAATTTCTGCCCTTTCCGGTCTTGTCCATAAGCGTGGAAATTCGCGTTTTTCGGTGCGTTTTCCGACCTCTTGGATATACGGGAGAGAGCTATATTTTTCGCTAAAATGGTCTTGCAATCGCACCTGAACCTTGAAAATTGCATGACCGTCCGAACGGGATATGTCCCCCAGCGAAGTAACCGCCATGACCGCGAAAGCGCGAGCGTACCAACGGGGACGAAACGCCGGGAGCGATCCTCCGGGCAGGAACGACGTTCGGAAAGAGCGGCAAAATCAAACGTAAAAATCAAAGCAAGTGAAAACAGCGAAATAGTTTTCTGCTCTGTGCGGTTATCTGCATGGAACAGAGCGCTATCCGGCAGCGAACGACGTTTGCTGTCTGGTTTGACATTGCGCCGTTTCACACAAAGACACATCAAACGGCAAAAGCGGAAGGTACTGCCTGTGACCCGCACATCATCGGCGGCATTTCCAGCGAAAAGCCTTGTATCAAAAATCAGCGCTCTATAGCGAACAGGTGTCACGATTTGACAAATCCATTTTATCATAGAGCGCACCGAAAAAACAGGAGGAAAGTTAGAATATGAGAAAATCTGAAACCTATCGCAATGAGATCAAGTCTTACATCGTCCGCACCGGCATGACCATGACCGAGGTGGTGGACTACCTCTCCGACGAATACGGTTGGAGCCGCAGCGTCCCCAACCTCTCCGGCAAGCTCAAGCGCGGCTCGCTCCGCTATGGCGAAGCGGTGGAACTGGCGGACGCGTTGGGGTATGACATCGTGTGGCAGAAGCGGAAGGATGTGAAGTAATATCAAATCTACGGCTTATGGATACATTCGCGTTTCTACCAAAGAACAAAACGAGAATCGTCAGGTGGTTGCCCTGCGGGAAGTCGGGGTTAGTGAAAAGAATATTTACATGGACAAGCAATCCGGCAAGGATTTCAACCGCCCGCAATATAAGAAGCTGCTGCGGAAGATGAAAAAAGACGATCTGCTCTATATCAAGAGCATCGACCGTCTAGGACGCAACTATGCGGAAATTTTGGAGCAATGGAGGATGCTCACAAAGGAAAAGGGCATCGACATTGTGGTGCTGGATATGCCGCTGCTGGATACCCGGCGCGGCAAAGACTTGATGGGAACCTTCCTCAGCGACATTGTACTTCAGGTGCTTTCATTTGTTGCCGAAAATGAGCGTACCAATATCCGCCAGCGTCAGGCAGAAGGCATTGCAGCGGCAAAAGCAAAGGGAATTCGCTTTGGGCGGGCTCCCAAACCGCTGCCGGGGAACTTCCACGCCGTCTATCAGCGATGGAAAAGCGGTGAAATCACAGGAACCGCAGCGGCAAAAGAGTGCAAAATGCCGTTGTCCACGTTTCGCTACCGGGCGGAGATTTACGAAAAAGCCAAATTATCGTAACAGAGGTGTTTTTGCAGAAATGTGTACCTTCCTGTAAAAACACAATTTTTATATGCAAATTGATTATACCACGATTTTGAAGGGATTTCCACCGAAGAATTGCGAAAAACATCGCATTTTAGCAAACACTCCAACCGCAAAAATTGCTTGGCAGGAAGGTACACCTTTTCGCCAGGCGGCTGTGCCTCCTACCAGACAGAGGGGGCGATAGGATGCCGGAAAAACAAGTCAAGTCCAAACAGAGAGTAACCGATCACGGCGAGGTTTTCACAAATGAGCGGGAAGTAAAGGCGATGTGCGACCTTGTAAAGCAGGAAACGGAGCGCATAGACTCCCGCTTTCTCGAACCGGCTTGCGGTGAAGGGGCGTTCCTCACGGAAATCCTGCGCCGTAAGCTGGCGGTGGTCAAGAGCAAGTACGGCAAAAGCCCGTTTGACTATGAACGCTACGCCGTTCTTGCCATCACCAGCATCTACGGCGTGGATATTTTGGAGGACAACACCGAGATTTGCCGCCAAAAGCTCTTTGAAATCTGGAACAAGGAATACACAACCAATGCCAAGGCACAAGCCAATGACCAATGCCGCGAAACGGTCAAATTCATCCTGCACAAGAACATTCTCTGCGGTGATGCGCTCACCATGCAGCAGGCAGACGGCAAACCCATCATTTTTGCCGAGTGGAATCTGGTCACGGGCAATCAAATCAAACGCCGCGACTACGCGCTGGACGAGCTTCTCAGCGGGCATGAGGAGCAGATGAATATTTTCCAGATCGGCTGGGAGTACGACGCGGAAGTACAGGCGTTTATTCCAGCCCCGGTGCGGGAGTATCCGCTGACAGATTACAGGAGGTTGGCGCAGTATGAGTAACGATTTATATATTTCGGCATACAATCCGGACGTGCTGTCCTGCATTGCCAACCTCTCCAATGATGAGGTGTTTACGCCACCGGAAGTGGCAAACGCAATGCTCGATCTTTTGCCCAAAGAGCTTTTCTGCGATCCGAATACCACGTTCCTTGATCCCGCCTGCAAATCCGGTGTGTTCCTGCGGGAGATTGCCAAGCGACTGTTGGCGGGGCTGGAACCGGTGATTCCTGATTTGCAGGAGCGAATCGACCATATTTTCCACCAGCAGCTTTTCGGTATCGCCATTACAGAGCTGACCAGTCTGCTGGCGCGCCGGAGCGTTTACTGCTCCAAGTACCCCAACAGCATCTATTCTGTTTCGCACTTTGACAACGTACAGGGCAACATCCGTTACAAGAATATCCGGCACCGCTGGAAGGACGGAAAATGTGTATTCTGCGGCGCATCTGAAAAAGAGTACGGCGCAGAAGAGCGTGGAGAGGATTTAGAGTCCCACGCCTACGAACTGATCCATACCACCAAGCCGGAGGATATTTTCAAGATGAAGTTTGATGTAATTATCGGGAATCCGCCCTATCAGATGAGTGATGGAGGCGCGAAAGCCAGTGCCAAACCAATATACCATCTCTTTGTGCAACAGGCTAAGAAGTTAAACCCTCGATATATGACGATGATTATTCCGTCTCGCTGGTTTGCGGGTGGCAAAGGGTTAGATGAGTTTCGCTCCTCCATGCTGAATGATAATCGGACGCGGGTTCTTGTAGATTATACGGATTCAAAGGTCTGCTTTCCCGGTGTAGATATTGCCGGTGGAATTTGCTACTTTCTTTGGGATAGAGATCATCGCGGTGAATGTACTATAAAGAATTTTGTGGGCGGTAAAGAGCAAGACTCGGTTCGACCGTTGGACGAATTTAACACATTTATCCGTTATTCTGAAGCGGTAGATATTGTGAAAAAGGTGCGTTCCTTGCAAGAAGGTACAATGGACACACAAGTTTCAAGCAGAAAGCCATTCGGTCTTGACACCACGGTTTCCTTTGATGAACAAGGTGATTTGACATTACGATCCAGCAAAGGACTTGGCAAATACAAATTGTCCAACGTTTCGGCAGGGCGCGATTTGATAGACAAGTGGAAAACAATTATCTCGTATGTTTCCTATGATCATGCGGGGCAACCTGATAAAGATGGAATGCGGAAGGTTATGTCTGTTATTGAGGTACTTCCACCGAAATCTGTTTGTACAGAAACTTACTTAGTAGCGGGGACGTTTGACGATGAAACGTCAGCTCAAAATCTAAAAAGTTATTTGTCAACAAGGTTTGTCAGGTTTCTTGTTGCCCAAATTGCAGTTTCTCAGCATATTACAAGAGGTTGCTTTGCGTTTGTTCCCGTACAGGATTTCTCTCGGTCATGGACAGATGAAGATTTATATGATAAATATAAATTGACAGAGGAAGAAATCTCCTTTATCGAATCTATGATTAAGCCGATGGAGTAATAGCATTATGAATTCAAACGACGAGTGCTTTCTCAGATATGATGAATTAAAGAGGTTGCTATATCGAGCATATACTGATTTTTTTATTGTTCAGGGAATCAACGAAAAAAGTCTGTCTATAAGGGATCGTAATAGGCAATTTACTCCCATACTTAGCCATATTTGCATTTTGGCAACACAGGATATGGCGCTTACGATATGGAAAGTCAGTATTGATAATGACGGGAAAGCAAACACATTTAAGCAGTTAAAAACATTTCTTCACCAAAAATTACATCTGAATGTGTCCGAAATCAAATTAACCTTGCCGAAAGAACTCGAAGATAGCATTGCGCAATTACGTAAAAGATTTTTGGCACATAACGATGCCGATAAAAGCAAAGTCAGTGATATTCGGGTTGAGTTGGAACCTATAGAAAATGCACTTGCAGAGCTAAGATCATTCCTCAATAAACTTTGCTGCATTATTGGTGATCAGGCGACACCGCTAACAGATGAACAAATTTGCTCATTATCTGAGCGCACTAAAACAGGTATATCAATGCTTATTCAAGGAGCTCAACTAATTGAGAATAATCGAGGGTTGTTCGTATGAACTATTCGTTTTTTCCCCAGCGCCCAGCATCTCACCCGATGATCTATGCCTATGAGGACACCAATCCGCAGTACAAAGGACTTCTGAAAGTCGGTTATACCACGGTAGATGTGGACAAGCGTGTGGCGCAGCAGTATCCCACCAAGCGACCGGACGGAAGCGTACCATATCGCATCGTCCTGCGGGAGTCCGCCATGTACCCGGATGGCGGTTCGTTCACTGATAAGGACGTCCACAAGATGCTCCGCCGCAAGCAAATCACCGGCATGGGCGGCGAATGGTTCAAATGCACGGTGGACGATGTGCGTGCGGCAATCATCGCCGTCCGCAATCATACCACTAACGATGAAAACCGAACGCAGGTATTCCGTATGCGTCCGGAACAGGAGGATGCCGTCAATCGGACGATTGCCTATTACCGCTCTGCCTATGAAGAAGGCTCCACGCGGACACCGAAATTCCTGTGGAACGCTAAGATGCGCTTCGGCAAAACCTTTGCTTCCTATGAGCTGGCAAAGAAAATGGGGTTCACCCGTGTCCTAATCCTGACCTTCAAGCCTGCTGTTCAAACGGCATGGCGTGAGGATTTGATCAGCCATGTGGATTTTGAGGGCTGGCAGTTTATCTCCCGCGATGCAAATAATCTGCAAGACACGCTGGATTTGCAGTATCAGCGTGCGGATAAGAACAAGCCCATTGTCTGCTTCGGCTCATTTCAGGATTTTCTCGGTGTGAATAAAGCAACCGGCGGCATCAAAGCCAATAACGAGTGGGTGCATACTACCAACTGGGATTTGGTGATTTTCGATGAATACCACTTCGGCGCATGGAAGGACAGCGCGAAAAAACTGTTTGAGCAGGACGAGGACAGCTACGACGAGGATCTGAGCAAATATGATCGCGGCAATGCCTACGATGAAACGTGGCTGCCCATTACAACGACCTATTATCTCTATCTGTCCGGCACACCGTTCCGCGCTCTGAACTCCGGTGAGTTCATCGAAGAACAGATTTACAACTGGACGTATTCCGACGAACAGCGTGCCAAAGAAAACTGGGTGGGTGAGGATAATCCATACGCAGCTCTGCCACGGATGGTCATGCTGACCTATAAAATCCCGGACAGCATCCAGCAGATTGCCAAACAGGGCGAGTTTGACGAATTTGACTTGAATATTTTCTTCTCCGCCGAGGGCAAGGGCAAAGATGCACATTTCGTCTATGAGGAATACGTGCAGAAATGGCTTGATCTGATTCGCGGCTCCTATCTGGAAACGACCGTCGATGAATTGAAGCTGGGCGCACAAAAGCCGCCCATGCCGTTTTCGGATACACGCCTTCTGAACGTGCTGAGTCATACGCTGTGGTTCCTGCCCAATGTGGCTTCCTGCTATGCAATGGCAAATCTGCTAGCGCAAAAGCAAAACGCATTTTATCACGATTATCATGTGAATGTCTGCGCCGGTACAGAGGCAGGCATCGGCGTGAAAGCGTTGGAGCCGGTACGGAAGTCGATGGGCGATCCGTTGGCTGCCAAGACGATCACGCTCTCCTGCGGTAAGCTGACCACTGGCGTTACCATCAAGCCGTGGACGGGCATTTTCATGCTCCGCAATCTGTCCAGCCCGGAAACTTACTTTCAGGCAGCTTTCCGCGTACAAAGTCCGTGGGAGGTCACAAATGACAGTGGCAAAAAAGAAATTATCAAGAAAGAGTGCTATGTCTTTGACTTCGCGCTGGATCGCGCATTGAAGCAGATTTCCGATTATAGCTGCCGGTTGAACGTGGCTGAGAGCAACCCTGAAAAGAAAGTCGGTGAGTTCATCAATTTCCTGCCAGTGCTTGCCTATGATGGAAGCGCAATGCGACAGGTAAATGCCGCCGAAATTCTGGATATTGCGATGGCTGGCACCTCTGCTACGCTGCTGGCAAAACGTTGGGAATCTGCGCTGCTGGTAAACGTGGATAACGAGACACTGGCACGTCTGCTTGCCAATCAGGACGCTATGGACGCACTGATGCGCATTGAGGGCTTCCGCAGTCTGAACACGGATATTCAGACCATTATCAATAAATCCGAATCCGTCAAAAAGGCAAAGAAAGAGGGCAAAGAGCTTTCTCAAAAGGAGAAAAAAGAGCTTTCGGATGCCGAGAAGGAATACAAGTCCAAACGCAAGCTGATTCAGGAAAAGCTCATCAAATTTGCAACACGCGTTCCGGTGTTCATGTACCTGACAGACTACCGGGAATACAGTCTGAAAGATGTTATCACGCAGCTGGAACCGGAGCTTTTTAAGAAAGTGACCGGGCTTGATGTGAAAGATTTTGAGCTGCTGGTATCTCTGAATGTATTCAATGAGGCGTTGATGAACGACGCCGTTTACAAGTTCAAACGCTATGAGGACGCAAGCCTTTCCTATACCGGCATTGATCGCCACGCCGGGGAAGGTGTCGGTCTTTACAGCACTGTGGTATCGCGTGAGGATTACGACATGATGGCGGGGCAGCTTTTGACCTCTGAGGTTGCAGCTGCTCCCCGCGAGGATGATTTGCCGGACAAGACCTATTTCTCCGTGCCAGATGACGAGGACGAAGAAATTCCAGAAACGCCAAAGAAAAAGATTGTTTCTAGTCAAGAACCCAAGAAGCCGATTATACCAAATAGGACTACCCATGTAGCGCCTACCTATCGTCCCTCCTATGTGCCTCCTGCGCCAGCCGTTCCGAAGAAGCCGGAGCCTGTGCCTGTGGATGTTTCCGACATTGCCCCTGGTGTCAATGTAGTACATAAAGCGTTTGGAACCGGAACTGTGGTCAGCATACAGAAAGGTATGATCGTGATTTCCTTTAGTGGTGAAGAAAAGAAGTTCCAGTTCCCCGGTGCATTCCAGCAAGGCTTCTTGCGAAAAGCGTAGGACAGCAAAAGAATCCCTTGGTAACAAGGGCGCACTTCTATACTCTCCTGACGGGAGTATGTGCGCTCTGCGAGGCAGACAGTCCGGACAGCCAAATGTCCTGGCTGTTTTGCGTCACTTTGTTCCGAACAAGGGGCTGCACCCCTTGCGACGCTTGCGCGTCTATCCCAGCGCACTTTGCAGCGGAAACAGTCTGCTGGTGCAGTCTATTTCCACCGCAAAGCCTGAAAATTCCATATCATCACGCAGACCGTCTACTGAAAACGTAGGCGGTCTTTTTCTATCCATCTATCAGTCAGGAGGTTGAAATCATGCAAGAAAAAGAAATCGAAAAGCTGCAAGCCGAGAAAGAAAAGGTGGAGCGGCAGCTTGCGCAGGAACAGCACAAAATTCAGCGCCTTGAAAACCGAGCCGCCTACTATGAAAAAGGAGATCGGCGCAAGCGGGCGCACCGGCTCATCACCCGTGGCGCGGCGATTGAGAGCGTCGCACCGCAGACAAAGAATTTGAGCGAAACTGCGTTTTACGCTTTTGCGGAACAGGTCTTTGCTCTGCCGGACACACAAAGACTGCTCACGGAAGCCGTCAGCAATCGCGCAGGAGGTGATTGAGCATCGCACTGTTCCATTTTCATGCAACCCAGATCAAGCGCAGCGCGGGGCAATCTGCCGTGGCTGCTGCCGCCTACCGTGCCGGGGAAAAGCTGCACTGCGAATACTACGGCGAGATCAGCGACTACACCCGAAAAGGCGGCGTGATCTGCTCTGAAATTCTGCTGCCGTCACACGCCCCGCCAGAATACGCAGACCGCGAAACGCTCTGGAACGCTGTGGAAAAAGCCGAGCGCGGCAAGAAAGCCCAGCTTGCGTATAGCTTTGACATCGCCTTACAGAACGAGTTTTCCATGCAGGAGAACATCGACCTTGCGAGGCAATTTTTGTTGGAGCAGTTTGTGAGTCGTGGCATGGTGGTGGACTTCGCCGTTCACTCCCCCGACAAGGAGGACGGCGGCATTTCTAATCCGCATTTTCACGTCATGTGTCCGATTCGTCCTATTGAGCCGGACGGCAGGTGGGGCAAGAAACAGCGGCGGGAATATGTGCTGGATGAGCACGGCGAGCGCGTTCTGGACGAGGCAGGCAATTATGTGTTCAACGCTGCGCCTACAACCGACTGGGGCAAACCCGAAACGCTGGAAGCGTGGCGGCAGGCATGGGCTGAGATGTGCAATGCCAAGTTTGCCGAAAAAGGCTTAGACTGTCGCATCGACCATCGCAGCTTTGCCCGTCAGGGTGTGGAGCAGATCCCCACGCAGCACGAAGGTCCCACCGTCCGGGCAATGGAGGCAAAGGGCATCCGTACCGACAAGGGCGATCTCAACCGCTTCATCCGGAAAACCAATGCGCTGCTGCGGGAAGCCAAAGAAAAAATCGCCGTGCTGATCGGCTGGCTGAAGGACGTAAAAGCCGAGCTTGCCAAGCCACAGCCGCCCATGCTGAATGATCTGCTGGCGCTGCATTGTAGCATCCGCAACAAGGGCGCGTACAGCAATAAGGCGAAGAACGCCAATTTGCAGCGTTACGCCGAGGCGTTCAGCTTTCTGCAATCTAAAAAACTTTATACCGTGGACGATCTGGAAAATACGCTTCATGCCATGCAGGACAAAATCGACACGTTGAAAAATTCTGCGTCTGCAAAGCAAGTCCGCATCAAAGAATTAGACGGGCTGCTGCGTATGGTGGACTACTACAAGTCTGGCAAGCCCGCTGCGGACAAGCTGAAATCCATCCGATTTGAGAAATCCAGGCAGAAATACAAATCCGAACACGATAACGAGTTGCGGACGTTCTACATGGCAGAGCGCAAGCTGAAACCGTATTTCAAAGATGGCAAGCTGCCCATCACCGCATGGCGCAGGGAACGGGAGCAGTTGGAGCAGGAATATAAGGACATTCAGACGGAGCTTTCGCCGCTCCATGCCGACGCGAAAAAGCTCTGGGCGATCCATTACAACATCTACGAAGTGCAGCATGAGCAGGAGCGCCAGAACACCACGACGCGGCAGAAAAAGCAGGAAATTGAACACTAATTTGAATAGAAAATCAGGAGGTACTTATGAACGAGAACAAACCATTTGAACACGAGATCGACCTTGATCTGCTGGCAGAAATCGAGGAATGGGAAAAGGTAGACCACGATGAGCCAGCGGAATATTACTTCTCCAATCCAGACCCGTATCTCAAACCGCAGCCCTTACCGTCCGATCATCCCCGGCGCAACTGCTACTTTAACGAGGACGGGCATCTCTGCGCGAAAAACCTGTCCGCTTTCTGGGTTCCCGAATTGACCGTCACCGAGGTCATTCACGGCACGGTTTACACCGTCACGGGCAGCTACGAGGGAACAGAGAGCTTTGTCCGCAAGCTGGAGCGCATTACCAGCAAAAAGTTTGCAGAAAAGATGGAGGATTCTGAATGACAAATACAGAGTCTCTTGGTACAATAGAAGCAACCAATCCTGTACTGACAGTTGCTCCACCAAAGGAGGATTCAGAAATGAACGGAGCAACAAACAAAATCACAGCACTCTACTGCCGTCTTTCGCAGGAGGATGAACGAGCCGGAGAGTCTTTGTCCATTGAAAATCAAGAGTTACTATGTAAAGGGTGGTTTCTCCCACCTAATACATATGACTGCGGCTCATTTGTGGTGAATGGA